>Ga0075426_10000010_pt1 | contig 180102 bp, 134 predicted proteins | sample SoiMethybrSBSTD5_FD_75304 | JGI IMG/M metagenome (GOLD analysis project Ga0075426, IMG submission 75304) | Bulk soil microbial communities from a Populus tree surrounding site in Tennessee, USA - Soil MetaG P. TD hybrid SBSTD5 | ecosystem: Environmental > Terrestrial > Soil > Tree plantation... | reverse complement strand
CGCTGCTAAACTCGTCTCACCGATGGAGGTGATCAAGAGTTGGCTTTAGTTATCTACACAAAGCCCGGCTGTCCTTACTGCCAGCAGGCCCGCGAATATTACAACTCGAAAGGGCTCACGTTCGTCGATCGCGACGCGCAAACCAGCAAAGAATTTCGCGCCGAAATGTTCAAGTATTCGGACGGCGATCCGACGGTTCCCTGCATCGTCCAGGACGGCAAGTACCTCCAATCCGGATGGGGCGATCCCTTACGTGGTTGAACGGTGCACGACTGACGAGCGGTCGCTCGTTAAATCCAACGAAACTTTAGCGCTGAGTTATTCGTGATAGTACCGATCGCATTACCGAGATCGAGGTCGGCTGCTCGAAAAATGGGGATACCAATGAAATTTCGAATTGTGCTTTCGTTCGCATTTCTTCTAATCTCAACCTTTGCGTCCATGACAGTCATGGCCCAGAACGGCAACACATCGATGCTGCAACCTCCAACTACCGAAAAGAAACCGAAGGTCACCGAAATCAACGGCGACCGGTTGGTGGATAATTATTTTTGGCTGCGCGAGAAAACGAACCCCGCGGTCATCGCGCACCTCGAAGCCGAGAACGCTTACGCCGCGGCCATGATGAAGCCGACCGAAGCTTTGCAGGACAAGCTCTACAACGAAATTCTTAGCCACATCAAACAGACGGACAACAGCGTGCCGTATCGCTGGGACGACTATTTTTATTACACACGCACCATCGAAGGTAAGCAGTATCCGATCTTTTGCCGCAAGCAGGGCTCGCTTAACGCGCCGGAGCAAATTCTGCTCGACCTGAACGAAATGGCGAAGGGCCAGAAGTTCATGGCCGTCGGCAGTTTCGCGCCCAGCGACGACGGCAACCTGCTCGCGTTCTCAACCGATAACACGGGCTATCGCCAGTACACACTGCAAGTGAAGAATCTGAAAACAGGCGAACTGTTGCCGGAAAAGATCGAGCGCGTCGACGACATCGCGTGGGCCACCGACAACAAGACACTCTTCTATGTGACCGAAGACGACGTGACTAAACGGAACGACAAAATGTTTCGGCACGTGCTCGGCACCGACAAGTACGAATTGATTTATGCAGAGAAGGACGAGTTGTTTGACATCGGTGTCGGCCGCACGCGCGACAAGGCCATGATCCTGCTGGGCGCGTACAGCAAGACTTCGAACGAGTTTCGCTACATTCCGGCAAACGATCCCAGCGCGGCGTGGAAAACAGTTCTGCCGCGGCAGGCTGATCACGAATACGACGTCGATCACCGAGGCGACCTCTTCTATATCCGCACGAACAAAGGCGCGAAGAATTTTCGTGTGGTCACCGCACCCGTCTCTGATCCTTCGGAAAAGAATTGGAAAGAGTTTGTTGCTCACCGGCCGGCCGTGAAGATCGACGACGTAAGTCTGTTTGCCGATCATGCTGTCTTGTCTGAATGGGAAAACGGTTTGGAGCAGATCGAGATCGTTAATTTCAAGAACAACGAACGGCACCGGATTGCTTTTCCCGAACCCGTCTACTCTGCCGGCATCAGCAACAATCGCGAGTTCAACACCACGGTCGTGCGATACAACTATCAATCGCTTTCGACGCCCAGTTCCGTGTTCGATTACGACATGAACACGCGCAAAGCGACGTTGCTGAAACAGACCGAAGTGCCTGGTGGCTTCGATAAGAACAACTACAAGACCGAACGCGTGTTCGCGACGGCCGCAGACGGAACCAGGATTCCAATGTCGGTCGTTTATCGCAAGACCGTGAAGCTTGACGGCTCAGCACCGCTGCTGCTTTACGGTTATGGCTCGTACGGCATTTCGATTCCACCGTCGTTTTCCGCGAGTCGTCTCGCGCTGCTCGATCGCGGGGTCGTTTACGTCATCGCGCACATCCGCGGCGGCGGCGAACTGGGCGAACCATGGCGAGATGCCGGCCGCATGATGAACAAGATTAATACGTTCACCGACTTCATCGCCTGCGCCGAACATCTGGTCAACTCCAAGTACACTTCGAAAGATCGCATCGTGATTCAGGGCGGCAGCGCCGGCGGCATGCTGATGGGCGCCGTCACGAACATGCGTCCCGATCTTTTCAAGGCCGTGATCGCGCAGGTGCCGTTCGTCGATGTCTTGAACACAATGCTCGATGCGTCGCTGCCTTTGACGACGAGCGAATACATTGAGTGGGGCAATCCGAACGAGAAGGCCGCGTACGATTACATGAAGAAGTACTCGCCCTACGACAACGTTCACAAAGCGGATTACCCGGCGATGCTGGTGAAGGTTTCGCTCAACGACAGCCAGGTTCCTTATTGGGAAGGGACGAAGCTGGTGGCTAAGTTGCGCGACTACAAAACGGATCACAATCCGCTGATTCTGAAAGTGAACATGGGTGCGGGTCACGGCGGCGCTTCGGGCCGTTACGACGCGATTCACGAAACAGCTTTCGATTACGCGTTCGCTTTGTGGCAGGTTGGGATTACGAATTAGGCACTGCTGGCGATGATGAAATCACGGGCTATTCTGCGAGCGCTGGCGGAAATTGGCTTCATTATCTTCTTGTTCTACACGAACCTGCTGATGGGAGAGTTCACGCGGCTTCACAGCGCGCAGCGAGCCTCTCTCGGTCTCGCCATTTGGGACATCTTCACTCCGATGAATGCGCTGATTGGGCTGATTGGCGCAATCATCGGTTATTTTTGTATCGAACAATTCAGGAAGCATCTCTGATGCACAAGATCAATCTCTCCGAAAAACTTTCGTTGATTCACGATCACTGGAATCCTCGCATCGCCGGTGAACTTAACGGCCAGCTGATTAAACTCGTCAAGTTTCAGGGTCCGTTCACCTGGCATCATCATGAAAACGAAGACGAAATGTTTCTGGTGGTGAAAGGCCGTTTCCGAATGGACTATCGCGAGCACGGAAGCGAACGCGCGGAATGGATCGAGCCAGGTGAATTCATCATCGTTCCGCGCGGCGTCGAGCATCGGCCTTTCGCTGAAGAGGAATGCGAAGTCCTGCTTTTCGAACCTGCGACGACCCTCAACACCGGCAACATCGAAGATTCATTCACCCGCAAACAGCTGGAAACAATCTAAGACTCAATCGTCTAGAGCGGGCTGCCCAGCCCTCTTTCTTTTCTCAGCTAGTTCAGAATTCTGAATTTCATGCGGAAACTTATGCCGCCCATTACGCATCAGAAATGCAATCCGGGCGGTACTTATCGAATTCGATAGCGGCCAAGCAAACAACGGATGCCGCGTCGATTCCGCGTCATGAAAATACTTCGTCACGTTCTTGTGCTGGGCGCAGTCGTTTGTTGCTGGCTGTCGCTGTCACTCGTTAAAGCGAACGGACAACTGCCCCGTCCCACCTCATATCTGTTTGTTGAGGTGAAAGACACCGAAGGTAAGCACATTACCGATGCGACGATTACGGTCTCTGATCCAAGCGGAAAAGAAATCGCCACCAACATCTGGAGAGATGATCGCGATCAAATCCACATTCGGTTTCCGCTTCGGTCCGACCACCATTACAACGTTCTGATTACCAAACCTGGCTACCTGCCATCTGAGCATGTGTTCTTCTCAGGGCCCGGTCGCGAGCGGCTGCTGGAAAACTTTCCCGATGGAAACAACTCGCAACCAGTCTTCGTCGTCATGCGCAAGCCTCCGATAACCGAATCGGAGGATCGGGCGCTTGAAGTTGAAGAGAAAAAGAATCGGCTGTTGCTGGCCATCAAGCGAGGCGACTCGGCAACCGTCGTCAGACTTCTGCATGAAGGAGTTAGTGCGAAAACCGCCGACGCCGACGGTGTGCCGGCGATTGCCTGGGCTGCGTTTTCAGGAGATGCCGAAACCATCAGAGCGTCGCTGGCCGCAGGCGCTAATGTTCGCAGCAGAAATTCGTTCGCCTCGAAAGCGTTGTTGATTTATTTGGCTAACGGCTTGCCGCGTAAAGAAAGAAGCGGACAATCCGAGAATCAAGAGTCCGATAAAGCGCTAATCGAGCACCAGGAAACAGCCGTGCTTGTTTTGATCAGGGCGGGGGCCGATGTGAACGCCAAAGACGCCGAGCGAGGGACGGTATTAAATGCCGCCCTCGATCAAGTACCCAATCACCTAACGACCCGGGTCATCAAGCAGTTGATCGCTGCCGGAGCAAACATCAACACTGCGGATGAGAGCCGAAGATCGACACCATTGATGTGGGCTGCATCATCAGGCTCGCTCGACGCGGTCCAAATGCTCATCCGCGCCGGCGCGATTATCGATGCGAAAGATAAAGAGGGGAAAACCGCATTGATGTGGACACAAATAGGCTCAGAGTATCCGGGTTACAACCCTGCAATTGTGAAAACATTGATAACCGCGGGCGCCGACGTCAATGTCGTCGATACATATGGGCAGACACCGTTGACGATGGCCGCGGGAGCGGATCTTTTTGAGTCGGTCAAACTATTGCTGGCCGCCGGCGCAAACGTGAGCGCAAAAGATCGGGGCGAAAGCGCTTTGATTCGGGCTTTTCAATCTCATTACTCGTCCAAGGATGATTCGACGATTCATCCGTCCGTCGTTACCGTGCAGGCGCTCATCGCCGCGGGAGCAAACGTTCATGACGTCAATCGTGACGGTCAGACACTAGTGATGCTCGCGGCCCGCCGAAACTCTCTGGAAGCATTGAAAATTCTGATCGCGGCCGGCGTCGACGTCAATGCCAAAGATAATAACGGGCAAACCGCGTTGATGTACGACCAAGTCTGGGGCTACCGGCCCAACGTCGAGACCTTCAAAGTGCTCCTCGCCACGGGCGGCGAAGTGAACGCCGTTGATAAGAATGGACAGACGGCGCTCATGTTTGCCGCTAAAGGCGCGCCGGCACCAATAATCAATCTGTTGCTGGCAGCCGGCGCGAAAACGTCAATCAACGCCAGAAACAAGTACGGACAAACCGCGCTGATGATTGCGTGCTACGAATCAAACTTTTATTTCAATTCAGAAGATCAACTGAGGACTGTAAAATTACTTCTGGCAGCCGGAGCCGATCTCACTATCAAAGACAATGGAGGTCGCACTGCGCTCATGATCGCCCAAAGCGGGCGCAACGAAGCGTTGATTAAGTTGCTCGAAACATTAACCAAGCCGTGAAGCTTTACTTTGATTGTTCTAGCGATGCGGAAGCTGAAAACAATCCAAGACTTCTTGTTAATTGGCAGCTCCGTGCTCTGCATCCTGCTCGCGACAAGCTGCACAGTGCGCGCCCAATCCATTCCACCGCGATCCTATCTTTTTGTAGAAGTTCGAGATTCAAGCGGCAAACCAATTACCGACGCCGCGATTAAGGTTTCCGATGCGGAAGGAGATCCGATCAAAGATGTCTGGTCTACTGAGATACTGGATCTGAAAACCAACGAAGCGGGCGTCGTGAAGACTCAATTTGGGCGAACGCGAAGTCATCATTATGACCTTCGCGTCTCCAAATCCGCATACGCTGCCGTTGAGCAGGTATTGTTCCCGCAGTTTCCTTATCTCGATAGCAGCGTCCTCATAGAAAAGATCCCGTCAAGCGAACGCGTTCCTACTCGCCCCATCGAAATCCGTTTGCCGGCGCTTCCCACGACCGAGGCTCAACGTCGAGCGTTCGAGACGGCCGCTCGCAGGAATCAATTGGTGCTGGCGGTAAAACGCGGTGACGCTGGAGAGGTCAGGAAATTACTGCAAGCAGGTTTCGATCCAAATGTCTCGGATGACGACGGCGTTCCGGCATTGACGTGGGCAGCATTCGCGGGCGATTCGGACTCGATCAAGGAACTGCTGTCGGCCGGAGCAAAGGCTCGTGGGAAGAATTCTCTGGGACGGGAGGCGTTACTAATTTATCTCGCCGAAGGACTCACGCGTGCTCAACATAAAGGACCACCCGGCAAAGACATTTCAATCGAGGAAAAAAACCAGATCCTCGAGTCGCATAATCAAATTGTGCGTGGCTTGCTGAAAGCAGGCGCCGCCGTCAACGCGCAGGATTACATGGGTTCGGCGCTGAATCACGCGCTCGCGAGATTGAACGGTTACTTTACTTCAATAGAACATGTACTAAGCATCGAAACCATCAAGATATTGATTGCAGCGGGTGCGAATGTCACCGCTCCGAGTCGCGGAGGTGAAACGCCATTAATGCGGGCCGCACAATCTTACGATGCAACTAAAATGTTGCTCGACGCGGGCGCAAAACCATCAATCAACGCGAGAGACAAGGACGGAGAGAATGCATTAATCTTTGCCACCCGAAGTTCCGGCTGGACGTTAGATTCTGTCGCCCTGCTGATCGGCGCCGGCGCGAACGTCAACGATGCTAACAATCAAGGTCAGACGCCATTGATGTTCGCTGTGATGACCAATCCGCTGCCAACCGTCAAATACCTACTCGGACACGGGGCCAAGGCTTCAATCAACGCCAGGGACAAGTGGGGACAAACCGCGCTGATTAATGCTCTGATCGCTCCGCACGGCAGCTCGCGCTGGATAGACTTAGACATGATCAAAACGCTGATTGCGGCGGGAGCCGACGTCAACATCAAAGATGATCGAGGACAATCACCACTCGCGATTGCCAAAGCAAATGGTAATCAGGAATTGGTCAAACTGCTCACTGGGCTGACTAAGCCATGACGATCCGTAACCAATTCGATTCACAACTGCGTCGGCATCGATCGACGTTGCCTCGGCTCGTTTTCATCCTGCTGATTTTTTTCGGGTCGATGAATTCTGCAAAGGCACAGTCCGGAGTTGATTACCGATTTCTTGAAGTGTTGGACACGTCGGGAAATCCAGTGGCGGACGCCAGAGTTGAAACCAATACGGGTCAGAAAAAAACGGATGAGAAAGGTTCGCTGGAATTACTTATATACGTCGGAGACTACAATACAACACGTCTCAAGGTCTCGAAGCCTGACTATTATCCTTATGAGGATCCCGCGCCGCCGTTTTCATATCGTGCTGAATATCTCTTGAGCGGTGAGATCCATCAATTCGACTTTCATGCCCCACTCAGAATTGAATTACTGAAGCTCCCTGTTACCCCAGCAGAACGGATAGCGGTTGAAACCAGACAACTCGAACGCGAGTTAATCCTGGCCGCAAAACTAGGTGATGGCGGGACGGTGCAGACGCTGTTGCAGTCGGGTGTCAGTGCCGGAGCGCGAGATCAATATGGCATACCAGCGATTCTCTGGGCGGTGTTCGGCGGGAACCCGCAGGCCATTAATGCGCTGTTGGCAGCCGGCGCAAGAGCGGGTCCTAATGCTCTGCGGTACTATCTTTCTTACGCATCGACTGTTAATGGTGAAGTAGTGCGATCGTTGTTGAAGGAGGTCCCAAACCTGGATGCCGTCGATGACCACGGACGGACGGTTTTGATCCTGGCGGCGACCAGTCCGGCCGCGCATTCCGCCGACGTCATTGAAATACTTCTGCAAAACCGGATTGCGATCGACGCAAAAGACTATGAGGGGCGAACTGCGTTGCTGGCGACGATAGGAACAGGGGCCGAGAGCGTCGAGAAGATCAGATTGCTGTTGGCGATGAGACCCGACGTAAACGCCGTCGATAATCATAACAGGACCGCTTTGATACTGACCGCGAATTACAGTTCGCCGGAAATATTGAAGATGCTTATCGACGCAGGCGCGGATATCAATAAACGAGACGACCAAGGTCAGACCGCTCTAATAGCCTCGTTAGGCGGAGGATTCATCGGTGATCCGGATCGAACCATCGCCCAAGTCAAAATGCTCCTGGCAGCCGGAGCCAATGTCAATATCCAGGACAACGCCGGCCAAACCGCTCTCTCTTTGGCCCAAAAATCCGGACATGAAAAGCTCATTAAACTGCTCGAAGGCATACCTGAATAGGATTGTCTTCTCTGACTGATCATTGGTATGAGAGTGTTCTGAAAGTGCCGGCTAATGCCCCACATAACCAAGCGTCTGCGCCTTTTGCGAATCACCGTAGCCGTCGCTTTCCTTGGCGGCATTTTGATCTCGCCGAAGTTGTGGTTCGGCCTCGGGCGCACCTTCCCACGAGTTCCGCTCGTGAACGGCACGCCGGCTTTCCTGGCCCACGCTGATATACCTCTATCAGTTCTGCTACTGGCCGCCCTGGTAATTTCTATTTTCTGTAAACGATCGCGCTACGCGATTGCCGTCGTGGGGTTCGCCCTGCTGCTCATCTTGCTCGATCAAAATCGATTACAGCCCTGGGTCTATCAGTACTCGATCATGCTCGCTTTGCTGGCCTGTCTGGAACCACTCGATGGCAAACGAGAGAACGCGGCGTCAGCACTTCTCGCCAACCAACTTGTAGTTGCGCTGTTATATTTCTGGAGTGGTGCGCAAAAACTCAACTGGACTTTCGGACACGAAGTCTTGCCTGGCCTTTTAGAGCAGGCGAGGATTCATCCGCCGGTTGTGCTTCTTTCGGCCTTACCTAAGATTGCCCCCGCCGCCGCCGCAATTGAAATGCTCATCGGCATTGGCTTGATCGCGCGCAGGACACGGCCGGTAGCCGTAGTGCTGGCGGTCGCTTTGCACTCGGTCGTGCTGATCCTGCTCGTGTTAGCCGGCGGAAACAGTGTGGTGTGGCCATGGAACGTCGCGATGATGGCTATGGTCGTGCTGCTCTTCTGGAAGTCTGACCGCTCGCTCGTCAAGAGAGAATTTTGGAAATCGCGACCTTCTCATCCGGAGCATTACTTGCCGAAAGCCGTCGTTCTCGTTTGCGGACTCGCTCCGGCCCTGAGTTTCGTTGGTTGGTGGGACATCTACTTGTCAGGCGCGCTCTATTCCGGTAATGCCCCCATCGCGGTTGTTCATCTCAGCGATCAGGTGCGCAATCAGATTCCGCCCGTGGCCCAGCAGCAGATGTTCACAACTTCAAGAGGTGAATTGATGTTGCCCTTGTACGAATGGTCGATGGCTGAGTTGCGCGTGCCGCCTTATCCCGAGGCACGCGTCTATCGACAAATAGGCCGCCAGATTTGTTCCGCCACCGGCGGCGGGGAGGACGTCGAGTTGATCGTGAGGAGCCGTCCTTCAATAACAGATGGATCGTACGCAGTGAGCAGAGATAACTGCCGGGCATTACTCACGGCTCCGTAATTTTTCATTGACGCCAAAGTTGAGCTTGGCTGACTGAACGTGTAAGTTATCTCTATCTCAAATCGACCAATAGGAGAACGCTGTGGCAGAGACTAAGGCTGGACCAACTGTCTCCGATCTCTTTCGTCGCGCGCAAGCCATACGACAGGAGAACCCGCAGACAAACTATAGAGATATCGCAAAGCAGATCGCCCGGGAGTTTTCCGGCGGGCCGTTTCCGCCGACTTATAATTTGACGATTCCGGAACAGGACGCGCGCGCGCCCGAAGAGGATTGGTCGGCCGGACTGCCTCTGGTCTTACGCGGCATTCAGCAGAAAGATTGGAACGGCATCGCGCAAGGCATCATCCTGTCACTCGAGCAAACTGAAAATTACGAGGGTACGCGCGGCGGCGAAGGCACGCGCGATGATTGGCACGATCGTTCGAAAGGCATTAACGGAGCGACCGACAAAGGCGTCGGCAAATGGATGCCCGAAGAATTGGTGAAGCTGGCGGAGAAGACGGTACGGGATCGCTCTCGATAGGGAATATTTCGGAGTGCGCCGGGTTAGAACAATTCGCTTAGAGGCGGCCTACTGCCCGCCATTGATTGAAGAGTTTAAAAAAAATAGGCGGGCGGTAGCCCGCTCTGAACGTCTATGAGTTTTCTCGATACCTTAATCAAAGATCCAAAGTATCAGTCGGACGCTCCTCGCAAGCCGGACGAGCTGACTGAACCCGACGTTATCATCAGCCCTGACACGCGGCGCGAAGACCGCATTCCGCAAGGTCAATCCCGCACGAAGAAATGGCCGGTGCTGGACGCGCACGGAACGCCGCCGATCGATCTCGCTACCTGGAAGTTTGAAGTTGATGGCCTGGTTGAAAACCAACTTAGTTTTTCGCTCGACGAATTCATGCAACTGCCGGCGGTCAAAGTCTACGCGGACTTTCACTGCGTCACGCGCTGGTCGCGGCTCGACAATGTTTGGACGGGAGTATCGACGCGCGAGATTGCCGAGCGTGCCGGAATGAAACCCGAAGCGAAGTTCGTGCTGGCACTCGCTTACGACTACGGCTGGACCACCAATGTTCCGATCGAATATTTCCTGAAAGAAGATTCCCTGTTCGCGTTTCTTCACGACGGCGAGCCGATTCCTGCTGACCATGGTGGACCGGTGCGTCTGATCATTCCGCAACTCTACGCCTGGAAATCTGCGAAGTGGGTCAGAGGTGTACGCTTTCTCGAACACGACGAAGCAGGCTTTTGGGAAGAAGGCGGCTATCACATGCGCGGCAATCCGTGGGTGGGCCGCGACGGCGAGAGATTCAGATGGTCTTAATTATCCGCAGATTGCGCAGATTACACAGATAGAGAAGATAATTCGTTTAGACGCCGGACTTGTCCGGCCCGGTCGCTCGTCCGCACAAGTGCGGACTCTAAACCGTTCGATCTGATTTTTCTAAATCTGTGAAATCTGCGTAATCTGTGGACATGTCTTCGCCCGAACCCAAAGACGCCGCCGCCGTCATCCTTCTCCGACCGAATACTAATCCAAACAATCCTGAAATCTTCTGGGCCAAGCGCAGTCAGAAACTCGTTTTTCTCGGTGGGTTCTATGCATTCCCCGGGGGTAAAGCTGAGCCAACCGACATCGATGCAAAGATCGAAAACTGTGCCAACGATCCTGAACGTGCCGCGATGATCAGTTGCGCCGCGCGCGAGACGTTTGAAGAAACAGGAGTGTTGTTAGCCCGTGGCGCAGAGACATTGACTGCCGGTCAGCGAGCATCCTTGCTGGATGATCTTGAGTCGGGACGAATGTCCTGGCCCGAGTTGTTGCGACATTACGGTTTGCATCTCGACGCGGATGACTTCACGTTCGTTGGTCGCTGGGTGACGCCGCCGTTCGCACCCAGAAGATTTGATACCTGGTTTTTTCTGGTCAATTGCCCTGCGAAACAAGAACCGCGCGTGACCGGCGATGCTGAGCTGGAAAGCGGTGAATGGATTGCCGCGCGTGACGCATATGCAAGATGGGAACGGAACGAAGCGTTGGCTGCACCTCCTGTACTGCATGCATTGCAAAGTTTGGCTGGAGGACTGAATGACGATCTCGTCGAAAGATTTCTTTCAGTTCCCGAGGCGCATCGCGAACCAACCCGACAAATTGAATTTCGGCAGAACTACATCTGCTTTCCCGTGCGCACGCCGACGAAACCGCCGGCAACACACACGAACTGTTATTTGATTTACACGTCGCGCGAAATTCTCGTCATTGATCCGGGCTCACCTTACGACGATGAACAGCATGAGCTGACAAAATGTGTCGATGAATTGATCGCCGACGGTCGGACCGTGCGCGAGATCGTGCTGACGCACGTTCATCCTGATCACGTTGCCGGGGTGAATGCTCTCAACAATCACCTCGAATCCAAACATGGCTCGCGAGTAACCGTCGCTGCGCACCGACTAACGGCCGAATCCCTGAAGCATCAATGTCCAGTCGATCGATTCATTGAAGACGATGAGGTAATCGCGCTCGATGGCGAACCGTCGATCAAGCTGCGAGCGTTACACACGCCCGGCCACGCGCGCGGCCATCTTTGTTTCTACGACGCAGACAGAGGCGTTTTGATCAGCGGCGATAACGTGGTGGGCTTCGGGTCCGTTCTGATCGATCCGGCGGACGGGAACATGACTGATTACCTGAAATCTCTTCAACGTATGCGCGCGCTGCCAAACCTCACGGTACTGCTTCCCGGCCACGGCCCGGCGGTCGCGAATCCCTACGATAAGATTGACGAGTACATCACCCACCGGCTCGAGCGCGAAGCCAACATTCTGCAAGCCGTACGCGAAGGCGCGTCCACGCCGAAAGAAATTGTGGCACGTGTCTACATCGACGTCTCTCCGAAAGCGCACGCGATGGCTGAGCGCGCGGTGCTGGCGCACCTGGAGAAATTGGAAGCGGATGGATTAGTCTCTCATCATTCCGATGGAGCGTATTCCGCGACCTCGCTGGGCGCTTAGTAAAAGAAGTATAGATCTCGTTTAGAGGCGGGCTACTGCCCGCCATCTCTTCTCATTGGATTCCAACATCAGCCGACGAGTCCGGCTTCTAAACGATTACAAAGGCGGGCGGTAGCTGCCTCTAAACATGAGAGTGTTCGGACTTTGCGTGCCGTTGCGGTTAGAATCGAATCATGGAACGAGCAGGGACTTTAGGTGAACTCAAAGCGGGTGGTTACAAGAGCGTCTCAGTCAAGGACGAGATGCGCGCGAATCTCATCTGCAAATTAAAGCGGCGCGAAAAACTTTTTCCGGGCATCGTTGGCTATGACGAGACGGTCGTGCCGCAACTGGTGAATGCGATTCTCTCGCGGCACAATTTGATTCTGCTCGGGCTCCGCGGACAGGCGAAGAGCCGCATCATTCGCCAACTTACTAATCTGCTTGACGAACAAATTCCAATCATCGCCGGTTCGGAGGTCAACGATAATCCGTTTCATCCGATCAGCGCGTACGGGCGCCAAACGATCGAGTTGCATCAGGACTCGACGCCGATCGGCTGGGTCAGTCGCGACGCGCGGTTTGTCGAGAAGCTCGCGACGCCCGATGTGACGATCGCCGACATCATCGGCGACGTCGATCCAATAAAAGCCGCGAAGGGTGGTCACCTGCTCAGCGATGAGCTGACGATTCATTACGGTCTTTTGCCGCGCGCGAACCGCGGGATCTTTGCGATTAACGAGCTGCCCGATCTCGCCGGCAAAATTCAGGTCGGTCTCTTCAACATCATGCAGGAAGGCGATGTGCAGATTAAAGGTTATCCGGTGCGCCTGCCGCTCGATGTGATGCTCGTGTTCTCGGCGAATCCGGAAGACTACACCGCGCGCGGCAAGATCATTTCGCCTTTGAAGGATCGCATCGGCACGGAAATCACAACGCACTATCCGAAGGAGATTTCGCTTGGCGTCGAGATTACCAAACAGGAAGCGTGGATCGCGCGCGACGGTTTGCAAGAACGACTGCTGCTCCCCGATTTCATTCGCGAAACGATCGAGCAGATCGCGTTCGAAGCCCGCGATGACCAGCGTATCGACAAACATTCGGGTGTCTCGCAGCGTCTGCCGATTACGGTGATGGAGTCCGTCGTCTCGAACGCTGAACGGCGTTCATTGATGACAGAAGAACACCAGATCGTGCCGCGCATCGCCGATATCTACGCGGCAATTCCGTCGATGACCGGCAAGATGGAATTGGAATACGAAGGCGAGCAGATCGGCGCCAATCGCATCGCGAAGGATTTGATCAAACGCGCGTCCGGAGAAATCTTCGAGGGCTATTTCGTCGGCATAGACTTCGCGAAGGCAGTCGCGTGGTTTGACGAAGGAAACAACGTGCGCCTGGCGGATACGGCTTCGGCGGAAGAATGCATGTTGCTACTTGAATCAGTTCCGGAATTGATCGACACGGCTTTGATCCCCTTCGACTTCAAACGCTCAGACGAAGCGCAAACGATCGCGGCGTGTGAATTCGCGTTGGAAGGCCTGTACGCCGAAAACAAGATCAGCCGCAACGAAGAAGGTGGCTACACGGCAGTGACGAAAGCTAAGAAGGATCGGCGCGGGATGATCTATGATGATCTGTCGGAATCGAGCCGGTTTAGCTGACGTTTAATTGATTCATTGAATCATTGATCCATTGAATCAATGAAGAAATGGATCAATGGATAAATTTCATGCGTTTCACTCGCTACTCAAAATTCAACGGCCTTGACGTCTTCGGGATCGACCTCGGCGACCTGATGGATGCGTTGTCAGATTCGCTGCTCTCTTCCGGGTATGACGACGATTATTACTGGACGCGCGAACGCATGCCGCAAGACACGTCGCTCGATGCTTTGCGGCGTGCTCTCTTGCAGGCGCTGATCGATCAAGGGTTGTTGTCGCAGCATCAGATTCAGCAGATGCTCGACGAGAATGAAGGCAAGTACCAGGGTTCGCAGCTGCAGGAGACGCTGAATCAATTGATCGAGCGTTTGGTGGAAGAGGGTTACCTGACGCTCCATGAAGATCCGCCGACTGCAGAGCAGCGCCGGCAAATGATGGGCGGCAACGGCGAAGGCCAGATCGAAGATCCCATGCCGCGGAACGTGAAGTTCGAAGTAACTGAGAAGGGTCTTGATTTTCTTGGTTACAAAACGCTGCGCAATCTGCTGGGAAGCCTGGGCAAGAGTTCGATGGGCCGTCACGATACTTCACATCTTGCCACGGGAGTTGAAGCCGAAGCGGCGAGCAAGCCATACGAATTCGGCGACACGATCAATCTCGACGTGAATACGACACTGCTGTCAGCGATCCAACGCGAAGGATTGAAAGTTCCGTTGAATCTCGAATACCAGGACCTTCACGTTCATCAATGCGACTATCAATCATCGTGCGCGACCGTGGTGATGCTTGATTGTTCGCATTCGATGATTCTCTATGGCGAAGACAGATTTACACCGGCGAAGAAAGTCGCGCTCGCGCTCGGTCATCTGATTCGCACACAGTATCCTGGTGATTCGCTGAAGATCGTTTTGTTCCATGACTCGGCGGAAGAATTGCCGCTGGCGAAACTCGCGACGACGCAGGTTGGCCCGTATCACACGAACACCGCCGAAGGTTTGCGGCTCGCGCGGCGCATTCTGCAAGCGCAGCGCAAAGACATGAAGCAGATCGTGATGGTGACTGACGGCAAACCGACGGCCTGTTTCATTGACGGCGAGTACACAACATCAAGTTTAGAGCGCGGACTTGTCCGCGCTGGCGGCACAACTACCGCCGCTAAACGGCGCGGAAATGCGGACGGGACGTCCGCGCTCCCGGCATCGAGACGTCTCTACAAAAATTCAATGGGCGGCGATCCGTGGGTGATGGAAGCGACTTTCCGCGAAGTGCAAGCTTGTCGCAAAGCCGGCATCATGATCAATACGTTCATGCTCGCCAGCGATTACTACCTGGTTGAATTCGTCAAGCAAATGACCGCGATGACGAACGGCAAAGCTTACTTCGCCAATCCCAACAATCTCTCGCAATTTGTTTTGATCGATTTTCTGCGCCGGCGAAAGAGCCGCGTGAAGTAACTCGCCCGGGGTTACAGCTCTTGCACTCTGAAGAAATAGGCCGCGACGTTCACAGTCGCGCCATCATTCGTTCTACTCAAATTAATTTCGTAAGCTCCTACCGGTAAGACACTCGCCGGAATATCCACAGTGACTTTTCCATTCGCAAGCACCAGCGCATCCGCGCTGAATAACGACTGGCCAGTTGAATTCCAAAGCTCGGCGCGATAGGTTTCGGCGCCGTTTTGATTCAACACGAGTTCCACCCGCACGTAACTTCGGTTCTTTGGCAAACTCACGAGCGCGAGATTGTCCTTCGTGTTGCTCTGTTCAAGAACAATTACAGGCTCGCCAACTTCATGCGGCGGCAACGTTGGCGTTGGCTCGGCGTGCGCCGGCGCAGATGGTGTGATCGAGTGATGCGTTACGACCGGCGTTTGTGTGGGGGAAGGTCGCGGCGCAATCCGTCCTGGCGTCAATATACGTTTGACTAGCTGCGGCTCTTTCACGCCCAGCCAAAACGTGGCGAACACGAACAGCAACAATAACGTGGCGAAGGCGTATCGCCAGGCTGGCTGCTCAAGATCGAACAACGTTCTCAGATTGGGAGTTGCATGCGTCCGCGGCGCCGCGGCAAATCGATCGTTCAGCGCCTGGGAAACTGCGAGCAGTCGATCGCGATCCGTGGTTAACAAAAAGAATTCTTTGAACCGATCGTGCTCCTGAACAGTCAGACGGCCGCGAACATAGTCGTCGGTCAGGGCCAGTTCATTCATCCGAACTCGGTCTTCCAATGCATCGTCGGTGAAGAGACGCTGTTCGAAGATTGGCTGCTCGGCCACGGTCAATTGCCCCAGCAGGAAACGGCGAATTGTGTCGTCCGAGAAGCTAATCGAATTGGTCGTTTGGTCGGTCATTGCTCGTAGCTAACGTTGCCCTCCCTGACGGTCGGGCTTCTGACACGATCAGCCGTAAATAAAGTCAGGCTTCTGATGTTTCCACGCATTGCTGAATGCATTCCTGCAACTTCGATCTGATGCGCAGCGCGCGCAAGCGCAGCGTGCTCGAGTTGATCTGAAGTTTTCGCGCAATCAACTTTCGCAGATCGATCCTGGCTCGCTTGTTCTCAGCGTAATACTGTTCGATTAATTCGCGCGCGTGCGGCGCCAACTTGTTGAGACAATTATCCAGGCACAAATGGATTCGCTCTTTCTTCTCAACATCGTCATCGGGTGTGACGAGCTGCGCCACTCGAGGCCGCTTCAGATATTCATGATGCACATTATTCATCACGCCAAGAAAATAAATTGCCCGGTCACCGACGTACGTCGCCTGAATGTCGGCGACGCGCCGCGAAACTCGATCGATCGTTTCGTCGGCGAGTGCTTCGGCTTCAGCACAGCCACGCGCAGCCAGAATCGCAATCAGCCGCCGGCGAATCTTTTCGTAAAGCAGCCCGGCTCGTTCGCGATCAGGATCGAGCCAGGACAGCAACCGTTCAAAGTCGTCCTGTCTCAGATCGTTGAGCTTTCGCGCAGGTGACATGAATGTACGACGATTCTCTCTCCCTCTCCCTTTGGGAGAGGGCCGGGGTGAGGGACGAAGTTACGCGAACGGCAAGAAATAATTTCCTGTTGGTACGCCGTAAACCCTCACCCTAACTCTCTCCCAGGGGGAGAGGGAAGAAAACAAACAACGCTTTGATGAGGACAACAGTTCCAAGTTGCCCTCATCACCGGCGCCGCTACTGCTTTACGAGATCCGAAATCGCGACGGTTTTGTCTTCCTTCTGTCCCTGAATTTTGACCGTTGCTTTGCCCGCCTTTTCATCGACGCTGACGATGGTCGCTTCCGTCAAAATTCCATTCATCGTGACTTTCACCTTGTCGCCGGCTTTCAATTCGACTTTCGCCGCCGGGCTTGCTTCCGGCAGCGGAGTGCTCGCCGCGGGCGTGCTTCCAGGCGTGTTCGCAGGCCTCGCCGCGTTCGAATTGTCCGTCGTGTTTGGTTCACAAGCCGTAATCGCAAATGACAATAGCGCAATCGCAAGAATTTTCTTCATATGTCCTCCCTTTTGTTTTGCTCTCAAATGGTCAGAGCGTCTGTCTTCGCCGGTGAATGGCGATGGACAGCGAAACGTTTCAGGCGATTGATAAAGTTTTTTGAGGAATATGTGTCAGTACCGCGAGCGGTAGCGACCGGATCAAAAGAGTCATTTGGAGTCAGATTCTTTATTTGTCGTTGTTGAAAAGGAGTGAACGTGGATCCGCTACCGCTACCGCTCCCGGTACTGACACATTTATCTAGCTGGCGGGTTTTTTCTCGGCGCTGAAGTCGTAGGTCAGATAAAGTTTGAGAGAGCCTTCCTGAACTTCCGAGCGCACGTCTTTGACATTTGCTTTGACGGTTCCGCCGCTGGCCTGAACGGGAAGCGAAAGCGCGAGTTGCGACACGGGCAAGACCTCGAACGGATTCAGCTGCTCGGCGATTGCGCGACGCACAAACGCAGTCACCAGCGTGCTGATGACCGGCGGCACGTCGTCGAGCGCCACTTCCTCAACATTCAAAGCGCCAAAGACCGTCTGCTTGCTCGCATCGAACGACAAATCAACAGTGGCTTTGCCGGTACCCTTAAATTGCACGCAGCGCGTCAGGATGCTGTAGCTGCCTGAGAACGCGAGCGGCGCGACGATCTTACCCCCGGTGAATCGCACCCCGGTTTTTGTGCTGCCGCTTTCCGGATTCAGCACGACGGTATCGCTGCATGACGCTTGAAACGAGGCCGGCTGAATTCCTGATTGCGGTTCGAGTTGTGAAAGTTTAAGTTGCGGCGGACCGAGTTTGTTGAAGATCGTTCCCAGGAGCGAATCGAAAAACTTCTCTTCGATCGTGACTGCGACTGTCCCTGATGTATCTCCGCTGCGATCGGGCGGCTTGAGCGGAATGCCCGGCAACGCGCGACCGCGCGGTGCGCCGAGAAAATAAGCGGTCGCCAAAGCGCCGAGAATCAAACCACCCACCAGCGTCAGAAGAATCTTTTTCATTGCGGAGTGGCGGATGCGCTGGGCATCGGAGTGGCGCCGGCGTTAGCAATCATCGCTTTGATGATCGCCGCGAGCGCGCTCGTCAACGCATCGATCTGCTGACGAACTTTTTCCGGCGGAACATTTTCATAACCTGCCGGCGTCTGGAACATGCTCGGGTCGATATCGGTTTTGATATCGCGCATTTCGGCCACGACGCGCGCGGCGTTCATGCCTTTCACGTCGCCGGAACTCTTGGCATTCATCTCGGCGCGCAGAGGGAGGCCAGTCTCCTTGTCGACGTACACGAATGCTTCGGCTTTGACTTCGCCGGCTTTAGTGCTCGTGTTGGTCGATGCTGCATAACGATACTTCTCAGCCGCGCGACCGTTGATGGTCTCGTCGCCGACGCGCTCAACGCCGCGCTTACTCTTGATGTCTTCGACCAACTGTCCGGGCGTGATCAGCTTCTGCGGTTGAATTCCCGTCGCTTCCTTCGTCAGCTCCGCATACTGTTTGCGCGACGGCAGAATGACGTAGCTGTGATTCGCATGATCGAGATAAACCAGCGGCGAGCCATCCGGCAACTTGAATTCAACGCGCCGGTCATCGCCGTTGCGAGCGACCTGAATGGACAGAGACGGGATGCCGATCGTTTTGTCGCCGCCTTCCGTTTCCATGCTGAGCACCAGCGTCGCGCCATACTTTTCCGGCTCGCGCGTATTGATCGATGGGCCCGCGTTGTCCGAACTCGCGTTGACGTTGTCGTTGTTCGCTGCCGAGTTGGCGTTCGCGTTAGTATTCGCGTTGGTATTCGCGTTGGTCATATTCATGGGTTTGCACGCTCCGATCAAGAGCATTGCGAACACCACGGTTCCTATTTCCATCCAGAACAGAATTCGTCTTTGATTGTGCATAGTGATCCTCTATTTCAGGCTTCAAACAATGTACTGCCTCGCAAATTTCCAATTTGCGCCACGGTCGACGAGCTGAAAGGGGAACGACGGAAGGATAACACGCAAAGGGATCGGGTCAGAAGCCCGATCGAACCGGAAGAGAAATAGGCTATCGAGTACGGTTTAGTTCTCAAGACGGATGGAATGCGTAACTATAAGCCATCTTTAGATGGCTTACCCGCAGGGTTACTAGACCAGCGCCTTTAGCGCTGGGCCAGACAATGACACTCTTTATGAGCGCGCTTGAGCGCGCTTCAAATGGCGGTTCTTTAGCAATCAATGGTAAGGCCGTTGAAACGGCCTGTGGATTTCGCTCGTACCTCGTCCCAGCCGTAAACGGCTGGTCTAAGAACCCTGCGGGCAAGCCACCTGAAGGCGGCTAAAGAACTGCGTTTTCTGCACCGTGCGTTAGATTGACTAATATTGCATTGAGTCAAACTGCGCAGTACCAGTCCTGGCTAACGCTTGGGCATCCGACGCTAACCCGGCGATTCCATTTGACTCTGGCCACTCGTTATCGTACAAGGCGCTTGCTTTCTAACGTAAAAATCTGCTGTGGGTGCTTCAATGAAAAAAATTCCGGTTCTCGTGATGCTCTTCCTGGTGGTTGCGGCTTGTAATCTAACGAGCAAACTGAAGAGTAATAGCAACAACAACTCGTCTTCATCATCTTCGTCCGGCAATCCGTCAAAAATCGGCGACGATCCGGTTGAAAAACCCAATCCTACGGCGGCCCAGCAAGCTGCGATTGCGAACGGCCAGGAAGCAAAATGGGATCAGCAGGGCATCACCTGGACGTTGCCGGCGAACTGGAAGAAACAGGAGATACGAAACGAAAGTTTCAATTACGGCGGCAATGGGGCGTTTCTCACGGTCGCGATTTCACCGCTGCCGCAGATGGAAAATCTCGTCGACACCAGCCTGAAAGCAATGTTTGAAAGCGCCAAGACTCAGCAGAAGATCGGCAAATACGACGAAGTGAGATGGCTTGAAATCGACGGCGTGCGCGGCGTTGGATTTCGCGAGTCGAAGCAGGAGATGGCGGACGATATTCGCCGGCTCGAGTGGCAGGCTTACCGAAAGTACGCCGGGTCTACTCAGATGATTACGCTGATTCTTTCGACGAGCAGCGCTAATTTTCCAAAGCACGAGGATGAGCTTTACGGAATTCTGTATTCAACGAAGATTGTGCACTGATTTGGAGTGCGCCGGCAGAGCGAAGCGGCGACGGCGCTTTGAATAGTTTATCAGAAGGCGCGTAGCAGTCTTGATTATCACAATCTCCTGATACTTCTCCTAACAACTGAGTTCTTTGAAAGTCCAAAGCGCCGTCGCCGCTTCGCTCTGCCGGCGCACTCCAAAGCTAGTTCTTCTTGATGATATTCCGATGGACTACGACATCGGACTTTGCGCGATCGCGAGTATCAAACGAGACGTTGTCTTTTGAATCGCGCGTGACCATCTGCACCCGGCTGGAAACGTTCTTTTCCTGTTCGGCGCCTTTCGATCCGTCATCAAGAAAGCCTTGCACTTCCGCCGGCTTAGGCGCGTCGAATTTTTCACCGCCGCGTGATTCCGCGACAGCTTCGATTGCACTCGCCTGCAAAAGTTTCGGCCAAAGCTTCTTGAACAGCGCACTGGACGCATAAACATCAGCGCTATTGATCTTGCCATTGAGAGCGAACACATAACCGATCACATCGGTTCGCGTGTCCAGAAGTCCGCCTAAGTTTTTCACATAGCTGTCCGCGTTCGCCTGCACATCTTTGTTCTCTAATGCGAGTTGAAAACTTGTCGGTGACGCATCAGATCTTACGTTTCCACCAGTGTTTGCGCTCAACTTGTCTTGCGCGACGCTGACTTCCTTCCAAACTTCCCCTTGTGATTCCTTCATCTTCGCCGCGAGTTTCACTTCGCGGCTCGCCACGCTGTTCGACGATGAATTGAAAACCGCAGCCGCTTCGTTTCCGCGCTGACTCCAGCGCCCGTTCTCGACACAGAATGCCGAGATCGGAATCTTGCCTGAACGCGGCGGCAGAATCAGATCGACGGCCATCATGCGATCCTGTTGACCGCCCTTGACGATGTCGCCTGACTGCACATAGACCTCTTCAGTCGAGACGTTTTCAATCGAGAGTTCATTGACCTCGCGCGTCTCGCGTACGATCACCTTCCTCTGCACCAAAGCTTCCTGCAAGGTGATGAAAGTTGCTCCCTTGATCTTGTCCTGGCCATGAATCAAAAACACGGAAAGATTCCCGTGCGTGAACGGTCCTTCCAACCGATATCTATCCTGGTCCTGCTTTTGTCCGCCGTGGCCGCCCCAGCCGCCGGCAAACATTGCCATCGGCATCGCGATCATTAACACCAGCCCGAGCACCCAACCAATTCCATTCCTGTTCATAACTATTCTCCCTTCAAACTGAAAAGATCTCTGCGCGCGCTGGAGAGATTGCCGGCAGCAGAAAGTTGTCTCCGCGATCGAACTTGCGAAGTTGTGTTGTTAGTAAGAACGCTCGTCGCGAGTCTTCTTGCGCGCTTCGCGCAAGCAAAGTAAGTAGTCCAGGTGATTGACTAATCCGAAAGCGAGGTCCCGGGACACAGCGTGAACGATGATCTGGGTGAGATTCTCTCCGGTTTGAACCTAAACGAAGTGCCTAATAAAGGCTGAAATGATATTTTTTGCTTTTCATCGGGGCGTAGAGTAACAGGACACTCGCAATCAATTATCCGAGCGAGCCCCAGAATCTCTAACTCGTGAGGTTCTTAGCTCAGATGGAGATCCCCTATGAGACGACTGTCACATGGCTCTAGTTTGCTTGATGATCACGCAGCTCCCACCGACTTGACAACCGAAAATGTAGCGGCAGGCACCGTAGCTTGTCCGGAAATAACTCATTTCGATTACCTCTTTCCGGAACTGCAGAACTCACCTTCAGACCGGCTTCCAACTGACCCGGCGATTGCTCAGGCTCTGATCGATCTGGGAGCCACCATGACTGATCCAGAGCCGACAGAACTCACCACGCCCGCCGAGCCCGCTTTCGATTCGAAAATTGCGTCGGTGTATTCATACTTCGGTCAGTTCATAACGCACGAGATCGTGTTCGAAAGCACGACGAATAAGACGCCGCTGTCATCGGACACAGTTCCCCTGGCGAGGGAAGAGATTCCGAATTTGAAGAATGCGAGGAGTGCTTTGCTGGATCTCGACAGCATTTATGGACCAATCCTCGATGATCAGAGTAAATGCTATCCGGTTCCGCTTAATGGAGCGGAAATGGCCTTGGGCGCGGCGGCAGGCAGTAGTCCAGGCACGGATTTGCTGCGCGAGAAGCCACCGAGTTTCACTGCCAAAATTGGAGACCGGCGTAACGACGCAAACCTGATTACTTCTCAGCTGCATGTGGCCTTTCTCCGGGCGCACAACGCGTTGGCCAAATCTGAGAACTCATTCGAGGGCGCACAACGACTACTGCGCAAGTATTTCCAATGGCTGGTTATCGAAGACTACCTGCCGAAAGTGGTGGACGCTGATGTGCTCAAGCTGGTTAAGGGAGGCAAGATCGATATGGTCGGGCGGCTGAAGGATCAACATGTTATGCCGCTCGAATTTTCCGTGGCAGCCTTTCGCTTTGGCCACAGCATGGCAAGGAATCGCTACAACTATAATGAGAGTTACGACAAGGTGAGGCTCTCGCAACTATTTCTGCCCAGAAAGTCTTCCTATCCTCCCGTCATAAAGGAGTGGATCATTGATTGGAGCCGTTTCATTCCCGGCGGTCAAAATGTTGCTCGCCGCATTGACACGCGTTTGGTGCAGCCACTTTTCCACTTGATCGATTCCCACGGCCAGCCAGTTACGCTCAGTCTGGCAGCATTGGATTTACTCCGCGGATACTTGTTGGGCCTGCCCACTGGACAAGCTGTAGCAAAGGCCCTAGGCGCAGAGGTTCTAACGGCTGCGGAAATCGAAGGTATTGCGGGGACGGTCAAACCGCAACAAAGAGCAATTCTCATTGACTCAGGCTTATCGAGCAATACTCCCCTCTGGTTCTATATCGTGGCGGAAGCCGCCAAACAGAAAGACGGTCTATGCCTGGGTGAGGTTGGCAGCACGATCGTCGCAGGAGTCTTGTATGAGCTGGTGCGCCGCAGTCCAGACTCAATCCTGAGCGAGCCGAAGTGGTCACCCCCGGGCGACGGAACCTTCGATCTCACGCAGCTTTTTAAACTCGCAGAAGTCTTATAGTTACTGAAATCAAAAAGAAGGAGACCTTTACAATGGCAATCAGCGACAAAATTCAAGAATATGCAGAAAGAGTTCAGAACGAAGCCCCCAATTCTGCGACTGCTCAAATGCTTCATGGTTTGGCCATGAAAGCCATTCTCGGCGGAACCGAGGATTGGGTGAATTACATGAAATTGTTTGCCGATTCTGACGTTCCTGCTGAACTTGCCCGATTAGTACCAACCGCCGAGGATCCCGAGGATAAACGCGCTGACCGTCAGGAAGCGCGGGCATACCTGGTGGCAAACGGCATGTGCACTGACGAAACCACGGGAACGCTGCAGATGAGAGTGACCAAGAGGCTTGATGTGTGAGGCATGCTCTCGGCCTAAGCAGTCTGGGTATCAGACATGGTCGTAGCGCATGACCATCAGAACGGCGTGACTGATCGATTCGGCGCGCGTGAGCGTCTCGAAAAAACATGGGCCGATCTGTGCGCCGAATACCTGCCCATTTCCGATGACAACTCCATCTGGCGTTACAGCCGATCGAGCGTGGAGGGCGATCCGGATCAGGGGTGGAAACTTCATGTTTCCGCCACGATTCTCAATGCGCCACGAATTCTCGAGCGCATCGCGCCCGCTCTCAGCGAATGCGGGGTTCAATTCAAAGCCGCGCGTTCGCTAACGGATGTGATTACGCTGAACTCTGGGTTGCAACAAAGCTACAGTCAGGTTGGCAAAGTCATTACTGTCTATCCTCGCGACAACCGCGAAGCAGTTCATCTGGCGCGGCGTTTAGACAAACTCACTTTCCGGTTTAGAGCTCCCTCGGTCCCATTTGATTTGCGTTTCGGCGACGCGAGCAACATCTACTACCGGTATGGCGCTTTTAAGCACCTCGAAATTGAGCGCGATGGCCGGCTAATTCCGGCGGTGTTGTCCGCCGGTGGAGAGTTGGTGCCGGATATGCGCGAGAATCCGAAACCGCCATGGGTCTCCGATCCGTTTCAGAATCTTGCGAGCAACCGCAAACCACGAAGATCCAAACCCGTCACCCCCAGTTCGTTTCAGGTTGTGCGTGCATTGGTACAACGAGGAAAAGGCGGCGTCTATCAAGCAATCGACGTACGATCTAACCCGCCTAGACTTTTCCTGTTGAAAGAAGGACGCCGTCACGGCGAACTCGATTGGGAAGGACGCGATGGAGCCTGGCGCATTCGCAACGAAGAGCGGGTTCTCTCACGCTTATCACGATGCAACATCAAGGTGCCGAAGGTTTACTCGCGCTTCGAAGTCGCAGGCAATGTCTACCTCGTCATGGAATTCGTTGACGGCGAAACCCTTCACAACCTTTTGTTACGACAGAAAAGACGCTTATCCATCAGAAGCGTGCTCGCATTCGGTATTCAGCTTGCCGCCTTTCTCGCGCAAATGCATCGGGCAGGGTGGGCATGGCGGGATTGCAAACCCAATAATCTGATCGTTAGCAGGACGGACCATATCGTGCCCATTGATTTTGAAGGAGCTGAGCGTATCTCTCGACCGGACACCTCCCTTTGGGGAACGCCAGGATTCATTCCGCTCGCATCGCGCAAGCAAGCGTCGCATACGGGATTAACCGACGATCTCTACGCCCTGGGATCAATTCTGTTTTTGATGATTAGCGGACAGATGTTCGAGGACGCACACCCAGTTCGGATTTTCAAATTACGGCGCAAAACACCTCTCGAACTCACGCGCTTAGTGGAATCGCTGCTCGCAGATACGCCTCAGTTACGGCCCAGCGCCCTCCAAACAGAAGCCAGCTTGAATTCTATCTTGATGAACTTGAAACAGCGACGGATGCAGTCTGCACGTGCATAGGCAGCTTCGCTAACTTCATCAGCTCTGGGAATTTTGGATCTTTGCGCAGCCGCTCGAACGTGGGTGAGTAAAAGAAGGCTTGGGCGGGTGGAAACTTATCTTCCACTGCTTTGCGCAGCAGGGGAATCGCGTGCTCAAAATCATCCATCCCAAGATAGATTATTCCGATCTCGTGGTCGGGCAAGTAATGCTCTTTTTGATACTGCAACATTTCATTTAGGATCCGTTCTGCCTCCGCGCGCCGGCCGGAAATTCCATACGTGTAACCCAGCACCGCGCCGCCAAACGCTTTGTCTTTTGCGTAAATCTCTTCAAATATTTGAGTAGCTTCCTGCGTTCGGCCCATCGCGTCATAAACGATGCCGTGCATATACTTTCCGCCGGCATAATCAGGCCGGTCGACTGCGAGTTGGTTGAGACATGCGTCCGCCTGCTCGAATTGCCGCGCATCATACAGCGCCCGACATTGATTCATAATCGCCGCTCCGGAAAACGGGTCATGGTTCAGGGCGATTTGGCTTTCGCGCAAAGCTTCTTGAAACCGGCCGGTAACTCGCAACAGCGCGGCATAATTGAAATGTGCGGGCTGATATTCAGGGTTGAGCGCGATAGCCTTCTGAAATTCCTTCTCTGCGTTTTCCCAATCCCAATCACCCTTTAACAGAACTGAGCCATACGCGTTATGTGACTCGGCCAGATTCGGTCCGAAGGTAAGTGCTTGCTTGGCCGCCCATTTCGCCCGCGTCATCGCGTCCGGGCCGGCCAATGAACCAAACGCCACCGTTGTCATCAGCACATAACAATCAGCAAGGCCCGCATAAGCCTCGGCATAACTCGGATCCAGTTCAGTAGCCCTTCGAAAATCATCGATGGCCTTCTTGATATTCTCGCCATCTCGCAAGGCCCAGTTCCTTCGACCCTGCAGGTAGAGGCTGTACGCGTCGGGGCGGTGGTCATTTTTTGCCGCGATAAGTTCCAGGAGTTCCTTGTCATCTTCATTGGTGGGCAATTGCAACTCGATAGCCGTCTCGAGCGAGATCTGTCGATGGAGCATGGACACTTGCTCAGGTTCGAAGGGATAACCTCTTTCCCAAATAGGAAATCCATCGCTGACGCGCACGACGCGAATTGTGAGTATATGTCCCTGTTCGCCGCGGCCAACTTTCCCATACATCACGAAGTCGGCGTCCAGATCTTTTCCGATTTTTTGCGGACTCGCCGCGTTCGGTCCGAAGAGCGATGGCGGCCTCTCCGAACGCATGACTCGCAAACCACTTCGCCGCGAAAGCGTGTTCACTAATTCTTCGGTGACCGTCACACATGGCTTGGGATCAACGCCCTCTTCGCACGTTATCGGCGTCACTGCCAGGGTGTGGCCAGAGGCGCGCAATGAACTATACAGGTAGGCCGCCACGCCAAACGTCAGCAGCACCACGGCTGCCAGAGCCGCCGATCTCAGAGTCAAGTACCGATGGACCTTTGGCGGCAGCGCAATGCCTTTCTGAATGTTTTCGAGGTCGATTAGCAACTCGACGGCTGATTGATAACGTTCCGCGCGCTCTTTATGAAGGCACTTGCTGACGATTTGCTCCAGATCCTTCGGACAATTGATGGACACCTGCCGCAGCGATTCCGGCTCGCGACTCATAATGGCGGAAATAACTTCCGCATTAGTCTTGTGCGCGTACGGATTCTTGCCGCACGCCATCTCGTAAAGCACGGTCCCCGTGCTGAAGATGTCGCTGCGATAATCCAGTTTTTCTCCGCGCAGTTGCTCTGGCGACATGTAAGCGATCGTGCCCACCAGCAAACCGTCTTTTGACAGTTGACTGATACTTTCAGTCGTATCGTCGAAAGTTTTCGGGACGGTTTTCGCCAGACCAAAGTCGAGCACTTTCACCTGCTCGTGGTGAGTGACCATGATGTTTTTTGGTTTGATGTCGCGGTGGATAATGCCGTGGGCGTGAGCTTCGGCAAGCGCGCTGACAATCTGCTGCGCCAACGGAACAATCTGCTCCGGTTTGAGCGATCGTTTACGAATTAAATCGGCGAGCGTTTGCCCTTCGATGTATTGCATCACGATAAAGCTGTGATCGCCGATCTCATCGAACCCATAAACCGCGCAGATGTTTGAGTGGTCCAAACGCGCGACGGCTTGCGCTTCTTTGATCAGGTGACGTTTGGCCCAATTGTCGACAACGAAATCGCCGGAAAGAAACTTCAAAGCGACTTTTCGATCCAGCCGGCTGTCCTGCGCCAGGTAAACTGAGCCCATCCCGCCCTGACCCAGCGCGCAGAGAATCTTGTAAGGACCGATCTCCTGGCCAATCATTGAATCGGTCGAATTCGACCCGATCACCTTCATCGCCATAGTGACCGCGTTCCCCTCGAGCGAGTCGCTGCCGCTTTCGTACGCAGCCACTAACGACTCAACCTCGTGGCGGAGTTCTTCGTTTTTCTCGCAGGCGCCATCCAAATAGCCAGCTCGGCTGTCGGGTTCGACTGAGACAGCTACGTGGAAGATCTCTTCGAGTTTTCGCAGGTCAACAGCCATCTTGCATCTCGCGTGCGAGCCACGCCTTGGCAAATTTCCAATCGCGCATGACGGTAATGGGAGAAAGGTTTAGAACTTCGGCAACTTCTTCAACGCTGAGCCCGCCAAAATAACGCAGCTCGACGACTTTGGCCTTTCGCTCGTCGATTGCCTCTAACCTTATTAACGCGTCATTTAGCGAAATTAACTCTCTATCTTTTTCCGCGGGCATGATCATCGCTTCAGACAAGGAGACATGGATTGCCCGGCCACCGCGCTTCAAGCGATTCTGATCCCGCGCATAGTTCAGCAAAATCCGCCGCATGATTTGCGCCGCGATGCCGAAAAAGTGGGCCCGATTCTGCCACTGAACTTTCTTTTGATCGACCAGCCGCAGATACGTTTCGTTGATTAACGCGGTGGTTTGCAGCGTGTGGTCGGGATCTTCGCGCCGCATGTAGCTGTGGGCCAGCCGGTGCAGTTCTCTCTCAACCAGCGGCAACAGTTTTTCGAGAGCAAGCTGGTCGCCTTTGCTCCAATCAACGAGCAGCCCGGTAATGTCATTGGGGGAAGACATTACGATCAATTCCAGTGCACGCAGAATAGCTATTCAATCGACATCATTTCCAACTCAGCGTTTGCGTAGAAAATTTCTTCCCGATTGATAGTTTGGTTTGCACTCCGGTGCGTTAACCGGTGAAAGAGAAAAGCTTGACGTGATATCGAGCGTCGGGTGATATCAATCCAGCAGCCTTCGCACGAAAGCGTGGGCCTTATATAGCGGCTGCCCCCGAGTTTTGCAAGTGCAATCTTTTTAATTTCCGATAACAGTTACAGACAACCAAGATGTCTACCGAAACTACTCACCCTACGCCCCCGCCAGCATCCCCCGATGCACTAAAGAATTGGATCATGGTGGTCCTCACACTGCTCTTCGTCGCGTTGTACGCCGCGGCGTTAATTGGGTGGCTCAAGCCTCTAACCGACGACAAGATGGTGATGAGGCTTGAGCCAATCATTTTCGCAATTATCGGATATTACTTCGGTCGCCTTCCGGGCCAGCAAAACGAACGCACGCTCAAACAGGAAATCAATCGACAGACCCAGCGCGCTGATGCCTCGCAAGCGGTGAAGGAGCAAGCCCAGCAAACTACTGAGGCGCTGGAAGAAAAAATCAAGAACGTGAAGGCAACGCTGGTCTCAGATACCGCAGCATTCGCGACCACCTCCGGCAGTCACAACTTCAGATCGGAAACAACCGTGAGAGATACGGATTTGCGACCGGTGATGAATGCGGCGTTGAGGATCTTGAATTCATAGATTCGCGCTCGTGCGGTTGGCGCATTTTGGAAATCTATTGACGGAGAGTCTTGTAGCAATAGTCACTAATTCTTATCCCTTTGGAGGAACTCGTCATGGCAACAAAGAAGAGCAGCAAGAAAGCGGCTGGCCCATCCGCTGCAACAGCGGTGGCAACATGGGAAGATGATCCCGGCGACCCGCGTTTGCAGCCGCCGCTGACCCCAGTTTCGGGTCCGGCTCCTAATCAAGGGGCGCAACCGCTTCCATTCAAAATTGGTGGCACGACTCCGGCGCCGCGTATCTACCAGCCAGGCACAGCCAACTTCAGATTTTATGCAGCGGCGAGCGCGCTGCGGCGAACGGCAGACTTTTGGGGAGGCATTCTTCCGGCGGGAACACGATGGCATGTTGGCATACGCTTGCCGGTGATCCTCGATGACGGAGTTGATTTGAACGCTTTCTATACCAGAGGCGGCTTTGGTGACGCGCCCGGCCTTCACTTCTTTCATCAGAGCGTTGGCGGGAGAACTTTTTTCTCTGGCGAGAGTCCGGACGTTGTCTGTCATGAGATGGGCCACGCAGCCCTAGACGCCATCCGTCCGCAGTTATTCGATGCACAAACGATCGAAGCTGCCGCCTTTCACGAATCGTTTGGCGATATGAGTGCGATCCTGTCCGACCTGCAAGTGGCGTCGTTCCGCCAAGCTGTCTTCAGTGAAACTCAGGGGGTGCTTAATCGCTCATCGCGGCTTTCGCGACTTGCCGAACAACTGGGCGCCGCGATTCGCGTGCAGCATCCTGATGCCGTCGATCGCGACTGCCTGCGCAACGCGGTGAACTCCTTCTTTTATCGCGACCCGCAGACACTTCCACCGTCCGCGCCTGCGAACCAGCTCTCTTCTGAGCCGCATTCGTTCTCGCGTGTCTTCACTGCGGCATTCCTTGATGCGCTGGCGGGAATCTTCAGTGCGCAAGGAAATCCGGCTAAAGCAAACGATCTGACAAAGGCTGCCCAGGACGCCGCCAAGATCCTGGTAGCGGGAGTGCTGGCGGCGCCTGTCGTGCCTGATTATTTCAGCCAGGTAGCGGCGCACATGCTGGCGGCCGGCGAAAGCGCCCCGTTCAATGGCAAGTATCGAGATATTCTGAAAAGCGCGTTCGTGCGGCGCGGAATCCTGTCACTGCAAGCTGCAACCACAGTTAGCGGAGCCACGAGTACGATGGCCGCGACGCCAAGGCGTGCCGCGATGTTTAGTGCGGTCTCAGCGATGAAGAGGGACGAGGAACTTCCGAAGGCCACGATTTCCGGCGCGCAATTCGGTCTGAAGGCAGCAGTCTTGAAAGTGCATACTGCCGAAGAGCCGAAACGCTTTGCGGTAACTTCAGCGTCACTGACGCTTGGTTCGATTGAACCTCGTTCGCCACAAAATGCGGCTGAATCCTACACCGAGGATTTATTTCAACGTGGCCGCGTCGATCTCGGCAGTTATGCCGATGCCGAAAGCGGCGTGCAACACTCGCGCGCAAACAAAACTCACGTAATAGTCACAGAGAACGGCGACCTGGTGTTAAAGCGACGAACTTTCGAGTGTGGGTTTGACTAGGCATGGGTGGCGACCTAGACTTGGTTCAAGAGGCAAAGTATGGCAAGGAAGAAAAACTCTCGAACCAGTCAAGCGAAGAAAGTTGGTACTCAGGCAACAGAGAAAAAAAGAAAATCTGCGGAAACCGCGGCAGCCTGCGGATCGTCTCAGGATCGTTTCGTGAAAGATTTATTGGTCCGAGGCGAAGCGCAGAAACCAAATCGCCGGGGAAGACTTCCGACAGAGGCGACGCACGCAATAACTAAAGAAAGCAAAACGGGCGAAGTCAAAGTGAAGCGAGCTCGCTTTAAGTACTTTTAACTCTCTAATTTGTTTTGTGGATCTACTACCGATCCCAGTCGATCAAAGATCACTCCTCATGCACGGTCGGCGCGTCCGCGTGTGGTACGAAGCAAGTTCGACAGCGGGCTTCGTACATGCCGGCGCCGCCGACGGCGACGCGCTCTTCTGATTCAAAAGTGCGCTGGGTATAGTTCGCAGGCTGGCCGCACTTCATGCAAATCGCGTGTGTCTTGGTGATGTATTCGGCCACGGCGAGCAGTTGCGGCATCGGCTCCCAGGGCTTGCCGGTGTAATCCTGATCGAGCCCCGCGATGATCACACGCACGCCTCGTTCGGCTAACTCATTCGCAATCGGAATCAAATCGTTATTGAAGAATTGTGCTTCATCGATCCCGACGACTTCGGTGTCGGGCGCGACGCTTTGGCGTATGTCTTCGGCGGTGCGCACGTTGACCGATTCATGCTTGATCTCGGAATGCGAGACGATGTGATCGTTGGAAAAACGCGCATCGATTTCCGGCTTGAAGACCTGGACTCTCTGTCGCGCGATTTTGGCGCGACGCAGACGGCGAATCAGTTCTTCGGATTTACCCGAGAACATCGAACCGGCGATGACTTCAATCCATCCCGCGCGCGCGACTCCCGGATGTTCCTTGCGCGCCGGCACTTCGTTTTCTTCTGGTTCAATACCGCGAATCATCGTTACTGTTGCACTCATTTATTTTGTTTGGTCCCCGTGTTTATTTCCCTCTGCTTTTGGGAGAGGAAAAATGACGTGGCAGTCTAAATCAAAGCGTTTGATTTCCCAAACAGAAAACATCTACAGATCACACAGAGAGAGTCAGTACCATCTGCGTGAGCAAATGGAGCCGATGGGAGCCGCAAACAATAAGCTCGCTTCCTGACCCATCCGCTCACGCAGATGGTACTGACCCGATGCAATCTGTGGATTCATTTTCCAAAGCCACCGCCGGTCGGCGTTTCGATCCGCACGCGATCGCCGGTCTCGAGCGACCAACTTCCTTTCGAGCCTAATTCTTCGCAAGTTCCATTGCGACGAATTATAAAAGACCGACCACGCTCGCCGTCTTTGCCGCCGCGCAAACCATAAGGCGCGCGCTTGCGCCGATCAGAAAGCAGAGACATGCGCGCGGGCGTGAGCACTTCGATTTCGCGAATCGCGCCATCGCCACCCTTTTGCCTTCCCTGCCCACCTGAATCTTTGCGAATTCGATATTCGCGCACGCGCAGTGGATAAGCGTACTCAAGCGCTTCGGCCGGCGTGTTTAGACTGTTTGTCATGTGCGTGTGTGTGGCGCTCATGCCGTCTTGCTTTGGCCGTGCGCCCATACCGCCAGCCACTGTTTCGTAATAAGAAAATTCCGCACCGGTGCGTGGGTCGATGCCGCCGATTGTGAGGTTGTTCATTGTGCCCTGACTCGCAGCCGGAATTTGATCGGGTATTGCCTGTGACAGGGCTTTGAAAACCGTATCGACGATGCGTTGTGAAGTCTCGACGTTTCCGCCCGCGACCGATGCGGGATGATTCGCGTTGACGATGGTTCCCTGCGGGGCGATTACCTCGATGGGCTCCATCAGTCCCGCACTCGCAGGCACATCGCCGCCGATCAGACAACGGAAACAATAGGAAACCGCCGACACCGTGATTGCTTCGACGGCATTGATTGCGCCCGCCACTTGCGGCGAAGTCCCGGCAAAATCAACGCGCGCGCGATCGCCCTTGATTTTGATGCTCACACGAATCGGAATTTCCCGATCACTAATTCCATCGTCGTCCAAAGCATCTTCCGCGCGATAAGTACCGTCGGGAATCGAGGCGATCGCCTGTCGCATCATCCGCGCTGAGTATGAAATTAAGTGCGCCGCATAATTGCGAGCTTCGCGTTCGCCGCGCCGCTCGACGATTTCCAGCAGCCGCATCTCGCCGGTCTTCAACGATCCGATCTGGGCTTCGAAGTCGGCCCGGCGTTCATTGCTACTGCGCACATTCGTCAGAATCAGCTGCATCACGTCATCACAGACTTCGCCGCCGCGCACAATCCGAATCGGCGGAATGCGCACGCCTTCGCCGTAGACGTCGGTAGCCAGGCCCATCGATCCGGGCGTCGCGCCGCCGATATCCGCGTGATGCGCGCGATTGGCAACGTAGAACAGAGCGGGCGGTGCGCGGCGGGCAGTTCGCAGCTTTCTCTTCTTCTTACTGCTCACTGCCAACTGCTCACTGCTCACTGACATCACCAAAGTCACATCCGGTAAATGAGTCCCACCCGCGAATGGGTCGTTGAGAGCAACCACATCGCCCGGACCAATCTTGATCGCGCGCAACGCCGCGGCCACAGCCATCGGCATCGAGCCGAGATGCACCGGCATGTGATCGCCCTGCGCGATAACGCGGCCCGCTGAATCAAATACCGCGCAGGAATAGTCGCGCCGCTCTTTGATATTTGGCGAGAATGAAGTGCGCCGCAGCGTTACACCCATCTCTTCCGCAACCGAGGTGTAGAGCGCACGGTAGATTTCGAGAGTTGTCGGATCGAATCTGAACATTGGCTGTTGTTACCCTAACAAGCGAGGAGGTCAGTACCATCCGCGTAAGCGGATGGAATAACGCTGAAACTGGCCTTGTTACCTCTTGATTCTTTCTATGTCCCACCCGCTCACGCGGGCGGTACTGACCTCATAACTCAACAATCAGATTCCCGTGACCATCAACCTCGGCGCGGCAACCATCAGGAACCAACGTCGTCGCCGAATACTCAGTCACGATACAGGGCGTTTGCAGCCGGGCACCGGCGGATAGTTGCTCGCGATGATACACGGCAGCATTAACTTTGCTTCGATCGAAAAAAGTTTCGACGAAGCTCTGCGGCGCGGCGCGTTTCGATGATGCTTGAACCGATCGCAGCTTGATCTTTTCCACGACGCCCATCGATCGAACGCGAGCGCTGACAATCTCGACGGCATTCTTCGGTTGAGCATATCCGTAGCGTCCGCGGTGCGCGCGATGAAACGCCGCGGCGATGTTGCCGCTGGTCTGTTTGATCTGAAGCTCGAACGATTGTCCCTTGTAACGTACGGCGAGCGAGCGTTCGTGCCTTTGTTTTGGCAGCGCGAATCCTTCGCGCCGCAAAGTCACTCGTGCCTGCTGCTCCATGTCGCGAAAGACAAATTCGAGTGTCTGCTCACTCTCAGCCGCGGCTTCGATCATGACGGTGCGGCTCTGCTCCTTGATTACATCCGCAACCAAAACTCCGATCGCCGAAAGCGCTCCCGGCGAAGGCGGCACCAGCACCCGCGGGATGCGCAGCGCGCGCGCCAAGGCGACGGCATGCAATCCGCCCGCGCCACCGAATGGCACCAAAGCGAAATCGCGGGCGTCGTGACCGCGCTCGATCGAGATATGGCGCAGCGCCCGCTCCATGTTTGCCGTCACGACGTCGAGCACGCCGTGCGCGGCTTCGATCGGACTAACGTAACGCTGCCCTGCCTTGCTCATTTCCACGGCAAGTTTAGTCAGCGCGGCACGCGCGCGTCTTTCATTCAACTTGAATTCACCATTCAGCAAAGCTGCACTCGGAAAATGTCCAAGTACGGCGTGCGCGTCGGTGACGGTCGGCAGAAGTGAACGCCCATAACACGCCGGCCCGGGAGAGGCTCCCGCCGATTCCGGTCCGACGCGAAGCGAGCCGCCTTCATCTATGCGGGCGATCGATCCGCCGCCGGCGCCGACCGTGTGAATGTCCATCATCGGAATCGCGACGGGCACACCGGCGACGATCGATTCGTTAGTCAACCTCAGGCCCTCGCGATCGCACAACGCGACGTCCGTCGACGTGCCGCCCATGTCGAACGTGACGATGTTCGCGAACCCAGCGGCTCGCGCCGCGCGCATTGCGCCGACGACGCCGCCCGCCGGGCCAGAAAGAATTGTGCGCACGGGTTCGTTCGACGCGGCCTCGGCAGAGATGCTGCCACCCGACGATTGCATAACCCGAAATGTGGGCACGCGCGCCTCCGGCTGGCGCTTCGCAGTCTTAGCAGGCCGGAGGCCTGCGTACCCAGAGAGCCGCGTGAGATATCGGCCCATCAAGGGTTGCAAATAAGCGTTGACGGTAACCGTAGAAGTGCGCTCGTACTCGCGATATTCAGGAAGAATCTGCGAAGAAATCGAAAGCGGCACGCCTAACTTCGCCAGCGCTTTCGCGATCTTTTTTTCGTGCTGCGGATAGACAAAAGAAAAAAGAAGAGACACCGCGATCGCATCGCAGTTTGCGCGCAGAAGCTTGTCTACGAGTTCTTCGACTTCGCTATCGCGCAATGGCTCGAGAATCTCGCGCGCTGACGTAACTCGCGCGTTAACTCCAAATCTCAACTCGCTCGGCACGAGCGGCGTCGGCTTCACCGCATTCAAGTTGTAAAGCTCCGGCCGCGCCTGGCGGCCAATCTCGATCACATCCTCGAATCCGGCAGTCGTCACCAACGCCGTGCGCGCGCCGCGACGTTGCAACAGCGCGTTCGTCCCGACAGTTGTGCCGTGCACGACTTCGATCGAATTCAACGCGACGCCGCTCTCATCAGCGACGCGCCGCAAGCCGTCGCTGATCGCTCGCGAAGGATCGTCCGGCGTCGAGGCAACTTTGAAAATTTGCAGATCGCTGCCGATTTGATACACAAAGTCGGTGAAGGTGCCGCCGGTATCGACACCCACGCGCACTCGATCTTTTTTCCTTTTTCCTGTCGTCACGGTTGAAGTCACCGAGGCTATTGCGGGCAACCCGGCGGTCCCCGGTTCTGATAAGAGCAGCCAACTATAGACACTGCCGAAATCGTTGACAAGAAACAGGGAACGAACTATATAAGCGCCGCACTTGACGCTCGCCTGTGAATAGGAGAAGACGATGAAAAGAGATTCCCGACAACTCGCAATATTCGCGTTCGCGTTGCTACTCGCTTCCGTGATCGGCTGCAAGATGAGCAGCAGCACGAACTCAACTTCGAACAGCTCGAATTCAAACTCAAACGATAAATCAAAGAACTCCAACAACAGCACTTTGACGACGCCCGCTGCGCCCGCGCCGAACATCGCCGGCAAATACAACATTACCGGCAGTAACCCGAACGGCGGCAGTTACAAGGGCACGCTGGAAGTCATCGCGCATGGCGATGTTTATCAGTTTCGGTGGAATGCCGGCACGCAGTACGACGGTGTGGGAGTTCAAAATGGCAACATCGTCGCGGTCGCTTACACGACGGGCTCAAACGGACAAGGCTGCGGCGTCGTCGACTATGACATTAAAGATGACGGCGCGCTCGATGGTAAATGGGGTTACTGGGGCACGAACGAAGCGGGGACTGAAAGCGCGACCCGCACCAGTGGATCGGGCCTTGAAGGCGAGTACGATGCAGCCGGAAAAAATCCGGACGGCAAGCAATACAAAGCGAAGCTTACAGTCGAACCGGCGGGCAATCTATATCATTTCGTCTGGAGCAACAACACAGACGGGGTGGGAATCAAGCGAGGCACCAACGTAGCGGCGGGCATCGGCGGCACGCGCTGCGGATTTGTGACTTATCAGGTGCAATCAGACGGATCGCTCGATGGGATTTGGGGCGGCGGCGGTAGCGATAAGACAGGAACTGAGCGGGCCATAAAGCAGTAAGAACGGTCCACAGATTTGGACAGATTACACAGATAAAAAGAGATTGAGTGGTAATTCTGATCGGTGTCAATCTGTGTTTGTCTGTGGCTGATTTATCTTCACCCAACACCCACTCTCATTCGCCTTGCGCCCGGCATCCAGCACGAGTTGCGTGTGGTAACCATCTTCAAAAGTCGCGGCGCCTTCCACTGTTGTTTTTCCTTCGCGCAGAGCATCGACGATTTTTTGTGAGAAGACGGTAAAACCTCGCGCCCAGCCGCTGTCGCGCATGCCGGGAGCAACCTGGACGGCGTCAACTTCGATGCGGCGCCACTTACCTTCACCAACTTCCGATTGCCACAACTCACCGCCCTCTTCAATCATCAGCGCGCCGCGTGCACCAAAAATCTCCACACGATGTTCCGGCTTGCCTGCTTCGACCATCGAGAGCGAGACATTGGCCATCGCGCCTTCTATTAGATCGTTGTCAATAAATCGCAGCAACAGATTCACCTCATCGTCAGTCGTGACTTCGCGCATTTCTTCTGCTTCGTCTTTGCGTTCCCGGATGTGGGTCGCGAGGTTGGCGAAGGCTTCCGCGACTTCCACATCGAGCAACCAGCGAAAGCCATCGACGACATGCGATCCAATCGCCCCCAAAGCCCCGCCGCCTTTCTTCACGTCTGACCACCAGTTCCACGGCCGATTCACGTCAGCACGCGAATCTGTCCGGAAAGTTAGTTGGACGTGTTTGATTTTTCCGATGTCGCCGCGACGCAAGATCTCACGCGCCCGGATTCGACCGGGAAGAAAACGCAATTCGTGATCGATCAGCGCCAGGACGCCCTTCTCGCGCGCGAGATCGGCCATGCGTCGCGCCTCGACTGCATTCATGGCCATAGGCTTTTCGCAAAGCACGGCTTTGCCTTGATCAAGTGCCGCTAACGTCATCTCGCAATGCGTGATGACCGGCGTCACGATACTCACAAGATCGACATCGTCGCGCGCAACGACCCCGCGCCAGTCGTCTTCGACATTTTCAATGCCGAACTCGCGCGCGACCTCTTCAGCATTTTCCTTATGGCCGCTGGCGATCGCCACGACACGCGCGCCTTCACAATTCTTGAATGCCGGAATCTGCGTCGAGCGCGCGAAGCCGGTCCCAATAATTCCAATTCTCACTTCGTTTTTCACGAGCGGAATTATGGTCGCGCGTAACGCGCACTGTCCAGCGCGTCTGGACTATGTTTTGGAGAAAGTTTGGCGCTCACGCGGCGACGGGAACCGAACGATTGCGTCGCGCGATTTGAAACGCAGCTGAGGTTGAGGCAAGGGTCGATTCGAGTTTCGTCAACAGATCGGCGAGCACGCTCGACCCAATTTGCTCTTGTTCAATCTGTCCGCAAACCCTGCCAACGGCGCACGCACCGATCGTCAGGCTGCTGCCTTTCAGCGCATGCGCGGTCTGCTTGAGAAGCTCCGGCTTCTTCGCTTCGACCGCACTGTTAATCTCTGAAACCTGGCGCGCGCTGTTCTCGAGATACAGATCGATTAATTCGATCACCAGGCCGTCATCGCGCGGTTCGTCGAGGGCGTTCAGGATCGATAGATCCACAGCGCAATTGAGCATCGTCGCTTCATGCTCGTCGCGATCGACAATCGACTGTCTCGGCGAATTAGCCCCTGGCGTCGTCGTTGGCAACGAGTTTGCAGTCTCGCGTTGCTTACCGATTGAATCATCTGCCAGCATCATTCGCAGCGTCTGCTGAAGCTGCTGTTTGGTAAACGGTTTCGGCAGCACAATCGTCGCACCGGCGCTAAAGCAAGCCGTGATAGTGTCAACGGCAGTCTCAGCCGTAATCATCAGCACCGGAATTCTCATCAACCGCTTTTCCGTTCGCATATGGCGAATCAAGTCAGGCCCTTGCAGATAAGGCATGGCTACGTCGAAAACGGCTGCCGAGAAATCAGCATCCGCCATCAGCGTGCGAAACGCATCGCGGCCATTGTTCATCAAAACGACTTCGAATCGATCGCTTTCCAATATCGTAGCCAGCCAATGTCGAACAACCGGATCGTCATCAGCAATCAGGATTCGACGAATGTTCCGTTTGCCAGGTGAGTGCATGGTGATTCCTCTCGAAAAAGGCGCAGGGGCGGATTGGATCAAAAAAGAAGAGCGCGCCGCTCTTGCGCTTGACCAAGTCAAACAACGTGCCAACTCAACCAAGCGGAGCATGCAATCGTCAAAGCTTCAGCAGAATCAAGTCTCGATCGCAATGTTTCTGCGCGGCACAATTCGTGCGGAGTAACGAACGACTTGGTCGCATCGCATTTTGAGCGACGACTAAGGCCACACTTCGGGCCACTAAAGCCCCAATCTGGCGTGGCGAACTGCCGCAGCTCCACTCGCACCAACGCTTTCGCAGACCTCCGATCATGAAAAGCCGACCACTGAATCTCTCAAATAATTCACGCCTTGTTTTCTATGCGAGGCTAGTCGCCTTAGTGGCCATCGCGGTAGGCATATCCGTCCTAATCGGATGGGAGTTTGATGTCGCACTCTTGAAGAGCGTCGTGCCTGGCAAAGTTGCCATGCGTCCGAACACCGCGATCTGTTTCATGCTCGCGGGGTTCGCACTGCTGCTGCTCTCGAGTGAAATCGAGACGGGCATCTTCAAGTTAGCTCGTAAGCGAACCGCGTTCGTTTGCTCGGCGCTGGTAACTTTGATCGGCGCCGCAACCCTGATCGAATACATATTCGAAGTTGATTTGAAATTCGCTTCGTTGCTGTTCCGAAACGCTTTGTTTGCCGAGAGTCACTCCCAATCCGTCGGACGGATGGCAGGCGAAACAGCAATAGGCTTTGTCTTCCTGGGTCTCGCCTTGATGCTGAGGGATTGGAGAAGTCGCGCGACGCGTATTCTCGGCGAGGTCTGCTGCTTTGTGACGCTGCTTATTGGCCTCGTACCGTTAATTGGCTATCTCTACGACGCGGAATCGCTATACGCGTTTCAAGGTTATCGGTCGATAGCCGTGCACTCTGCGTTGCTGTTTTGCTTCCTCGGATTTGGCTCGTTAGCTGTACCCCCGAACATCGGGATTCTTAGCGTCGTCACAAACCGGCACCTTGGCGGACGTATGTCGCAGCGACTGCTGCCGTTGGCGATCTTCATTCCGTTCGCCACGGGCTGGCTGAGGATTAAGGGTCAGGCCATGGGCTGGTACGGAACTGAATTCGGGGGCGCGATGTTCACTGTTAGCAACATGACAGTGTTCAGCGTCCTGATTTGGTTTTCCGCGCGCGCTCTCAATCGCGCTGATATCAAACAACGAAACGCGGCCGATCGTTTGCGCGCCAGCGAGGAACGCTTCCGACAATTGGCAGTGTCGCTCGGATCGGCCGTGCGTTCGACCACCCGCATCTCGAGTTCGTTGCGCGCTTTACCGAGACAGGAATCGTCGATCAGCTGCGTTATCTGGAGACCGCTGGGCATACCGAAAGATTGGACGACGCTGAAGGTGCGTTGCGAAACGCACGAGCACAGTTCACGAAAATTCAAATGTACCTGACCGAACGCGCGGTTCAAGCGGCGTGAGGGAAATTGATGAAGAAAATCGTGGTTGTGGATGACCAGCCGGTCCTGGCGAATATCTATCGCACCAAGTTTGCGGCGGAAGGATTTCACGTCGATGTGGCCACTGATGGTGAGGCCGCGTTGGAAGTGATTCAGCGCGCAAAACCTGATCTGGGTGTTACTTGATTTGATGCTGCCAAAAATAAGAGGCGTGGACGTGCTCAGGACATCTGCGTTCAAATCACTGACCGAGTTCGCCTTTCGAATGCGCATTCAACGCTTCGAGCTCCGCGCTTATCTTTCCCTTGGTAAGCGCCCGCGCGTCAGCGTCTCTTCTGGCTTTCGCCAGCGATGCTCGCAACTTATCAAGATGTTGCTCTTCTTCATCCGCGCGAAGTCGCAACTCATCAATCTCTTTGTGCACTTCGGCTGTCCGATCGCGCGCTTCCTTCAATCGCTCCTGTTCTTTCTGTTCGCGCAAACGCACCTCCGCTTCCAAATGCAGCCGTTCGTTTTCGGCACGGCGCCTGCCGGTTTCTGAAGCAGCGATGCGCTCCTGGATATCCGCCAGTCGCCGCGCTTCCTCTTCTGCCGTGGCGCGCGCCAGTTCAACCTCAGCGCGACGCTTGGCCAGCTCTTCATTTCTCATTCGCAGCCCGTTCTCTTCAGCTTCGATTCGCAAACGCTTCTCTTGCGCGCGGCGCTCAGCTTCCTCTTTCGCACGGCGACGGACCTCGTCTTCGATTTTCAGCAGCGCTGCTTGTTCCGCATTGCGCCGCTCTTCTTCCTGCTGCGCTTTCAGCCGCGCCTCTTCCTCGAGTTTTGCCAGCGCAAGTTTCGCCTGACGAAGTTTCTCCTCTTGCGCGGCGCGTTCAAGTTCCGCGGCCTCGATCGACCTGACTTGTTCAGCATTCGCGAGCCTGAGGACCTCAATGTCCGCACGCAATCCCAGTTCTTTCGCGGCGAGTTGCTGAGCTTCAACTTCGATCACATTTTTGTTGCTCTCGAGTTCACCGACTGCTCGCCGGCTCGCTTCCGCTCGCAATTGTGCCGCGCTGACTTCATACTCTTTTTCTGCGATCTGATGCCGCGCATTTTCTTCTTCGGCGTTCGCCGAAAGAAGTTCAGCCTGCAACCGCTTCGTTTCTTCCACCAAACGCTTCGCCGCTTCTGCGAGTCTGAGCTCTGCTTGCTCTTGCGCCTGCTTGATCAATGTCTCTTCGCTCTGCTTCAGGCTTTCGGCCTCGGCAAGCGATTTCGTTTGCAACTCCGCCGCCGCACGCAGCGAATCGATCTCTTTTCGCAGTTCTTGTTCTTTACTCGTGAACTCCTCGAGTTGACTCGCATGATTGCTTCGCAGGGCTTCCAATTCGGCAAGGCGGCGCTCGCTCTCTTCAACCCGATTCCGTGCGTCCTCTTCAAAGCGAGCGTGGGCTTCGTTGGCGCTGTGGCGCATGTCGGCGAGACGCTGACGCTCTTCATCAGCAAGCACCCTGATTTCCGCCTCGAGCGCGAGCCGTTTCTGCTCGGCCTCACGGCGCGCCGCTTCTTCCAAACGAATGCGCTCAGTCGCATCTTTCAACTTAAGGATTTCATCCTCAGCCGCAACGCGGGCGGCTTCGACTTCGCCTCGTAAGCTCGCGAGATGCTCGCGTGCAACTTCGAGCGATCGTCGCTCATCATCCAAATGACCCTGTTCGGCCCGATGTTTGGCTTCAGCTTCAGCCCGAAGTTGCTCAGCGCGTTGCAAAGAACGTGTGCGCTCTTCTTTGCGTTCCTGTTCCGCGGCGAGTTGCGCGTTGAGTTCCTCTGCGCGCGTGCGTTCAACTTCAATTAGCTCGTGGATCTGGCCTTGCAAATGGAGGCATTCCTGCTCTAACAAACGGCGCGTCGTCTCCTCTGCTTGCGTCCGTTCCTGAATCTCTTTGATCTTCTGCTCATCTTCCGCGGCGGATGCTCGCGCTGCTTCCAGTTGCGCGCGCCGTTGGTCAAGTTCTGCTTTGACTCGCGCCAGCGATTCTTCTTCGGCTTCCAGGTGAAGACGATCCTGTTCCATCCGGCGAGTTGTTTCGTCGATCGATTGTCGTCGGACCTTTTCGATTAGTTGGCGTTGCGCGGCAGCGCGACGATAAGTTTCTTCGAGTCGTTGACGCGCGTCTTCAGCGCGCAATCCGGCGGCAGTTTCGTCGAAGGCTTGCTGCAGAGTTTCGTGGGCACGCATATCGCCCAACTCGCGGTTGGCGAGGTTTTCAGATTCAACTTTGTGCGCAGCAGGAAGTGGTGTAGTAGTCGCTTTCGCGAACCCGTTAGACGTGGTCACGGTTTCGGCCGAGCGAATCCTGGTAATGGCAGCGAGGATCGTCTTGGACTGAAGCAGCGGATCAGTTTCTTTCTCGAGCAACGAACGCAACGGCCCCAGGGCGGACGAATCGCCGATTCTGCTTAGCGCTTCAACAGCCGCGCGGCGCACTTCGGCCGATCTGTCCGACAGGCCTTCGATAAGATAACTGACAGCGAGCGAGCTGCCCGCGCGCCCCAACCTGCGCGCTGCATCTGCACGTTTGGAGTCGGTTTCGCCAATCCGCAGATCGCGGACAGCCGTCACCAACAGATTGGTTAGATCATCGGCTCCGAGTTGGTTCATCCGTTAAAGATTTTCGGGAGTGGCAGGAGTTTCTCTTCGCCACCATGGCTACGCGTTTTCGCCGCCACTTGGTTCTCCCGCAAACGCAATATTCGACGCTACAGGCGCGTCAGTATCTACTATTCCAATCTTTAGGAAAAGACGATTAACCCTACCTTCCCCTAGAATTGGATGGAAAATCCATTAGCTTAGTTGAGGGAAATCCTACGCGTTCGCGAAACACTCTGAGTCGAACCATGCTCACAACAAACCGCGTTTCGCTGAAACGAGGAGCCGAGGTTACACACGACTTTGTATTGGTGCCCCCGCAGGGATTCGAACCCCGAACCAACAGATTATGAGACGGTTTGAGGGGCATCAACAAGGCGAGATGAAACCAGATAACCCAGTATTTACCGAATCCGCAGCCGTCAAAGTAAGTTAGGTAATGCTGGGTAAAAGGACGCCATCGCTCCATAATCGCGCCATCGGGAGAGCCATCCTTTCCGAAAGAGAGACCGCATGATTTCTTCCCAAGCGAAGGTCAGTAAGCTACCGCTCTAGCGCCTTCAACAGTTCCCAGTCAGCGTCGTCCTTGATCTTAGGTATTTCCGGAGCTACCGGCCCTATATACTTGCTTAGCGTCGCAAAGTATCCTACGTGGCTACTTGCCACTGGCCCACCCGGCACAGGAATCAGACAAAGTTGCGCGATTCTAAGCCCAACTTTTAGTGGAAGAGGTGTCTCGCCTAGATTACGCAGTTCCAGAGTAATACAACCGCGAAAACCGGCGTGCACCGTTGTAGCAGTCGCGATGTTTAGCCCTAATCTGCCCCAGCTAGAGCGACCTAGGACAAGCGCGTAGAAGTCAAACGGCACGCAAATGTACTCTAGCGTCGCGGCCAAAACGAACTGGTGGGGGTGAAGGATAAATTCCCGGCCGACGGGAACGAAGAGTTCCTGATAGAACGCTTCGAGCGGCATTGAGTCTCCCGCCAATTGGCTTATTTCCGGCTCGGGAGATATGTGCGTGTAACCGCTGGTCTTGTTGAGCAAGAAAGTTGTTCCAAGTCTTAAATCAACGGAAGTGGAACTGTACTGTGTTAAAGGATTCGTTGACGGTGTAACCACAAACGGGTTCGACTTTCCGCCTACCTGTCGTTTCCGCATTGGCCAAAGCGTAGCCTCGAGTTCCTTAACTACGAACCCTGATCCGCAGAATTTGTCCTGCGCAATCTTGACGAAGTCGTACAGACTGATCGCGTAGCGCAGATGCTCACAAAGCCGGACTCGCAGTAATTCAAATCGCTGTTCCGGTAGTTCTTTGCTGTGAATGTAATACTCGTTCTCCTTCTCAAAGAACTTTCCGTAGTAATAAAGAGACGTGGCGACGACGGCTGCAGTGGGAGAGATCAGTTTAGGCGGATCGGCATTAACCGATTCGAATGGCGGTCTAAACGCATTCAACTCAGTTGAGACGACTGACCATATCTCGCTTAAGACATCGCTATCGAAGAGTGAAGTAAGTCCCGTTTTTTGATGTATTGTGTCGGCCACTTGCTCCGAGAACTCGTCATCAGGAGTCTTCGTAAATGAGCTCAAATCACTCTCGAAGTCAGCGACACTGGTCGCCATAGCGCCAAGACACTCATTAACGGCGACATTTGTGGAGGTGAAACTCTTTAGACTTTGGTAAGACTGACGAACTCGGCTCAACTCAGGTGGATGTGTCGTGCTGCTACTATTCTGGTCTTGAGGAGAAGCGTAAAAGAGTTTCAGAAGTGCGAAGTCAAAGGCGGGTCCCATCATGCATCTGCCTATTGAGTCGCACAAGAACTCTTGTATGTGAGCGGCTATTCGTTTCCTCTTATCTTGTAACTGGGCCTGTGTAAACAGCGTGCCTGAACCATACTTATTGGTAAATTCCTCGCTTAACGTCTTTGCGAGTAATTGATAATTGATTTTCCAATAGACATGGCCGGCCTCGTGTCCGATGAGTGCGATGGAGGCGATATCGTACCTGGCTTCGGATGGAATGACGAATATGTCGACAGGCTGATCTGGCCCAGCCGACGCCTTCAGATCGGGCGGAAGGAAGCTTAGGACGTCTGGAGCAATACTGTAGTTCTCACTGCTAATGGAATGGATAATCAGTATATGCCTTCCCCCGGGATCTATCTTGCACTTCTCATAACACTCCCTGATGAGCGGCATTGCCCACCAAGAGGATCTGCTTGGACTTGCTTCTAGAAACAGATCTATCAGATGTGAGACAAAATTAATCTGAGATTTGAGTTCGATGAGGTCGAGTCGATCAACGATTCGCTCACTCTTTTCTTTTAACTTGTGACCAAGTTCGACTAGTCTTTTTCTGATGAACTCGGGAAATCGCTGGAGGTTAATGTCGTTAATCTTCGAGAGCTGTGAATCTACAATACTGCGAGCGATCTCCCGATTGATGTTGACGCTTGAGGTGCTCATAAATCTTTGGGGGTGAAAACACTCGGCGTTCCTATCTCTTCCTGTGAATCGATGACATACATAGCCTGGGTCACAAATTGAGTTGCGTGAGTAGCTTCCGCTTGGTCTAAGGCATGAATGTCCTGTGACTCGATCGCCTTTCGCAAAGCATCCAAGTAGGTTTGGCGCTTGTCCTGATCGATTTGTTCAAGCACATTGCTTATGGCTTCTGAAAGCTCTATGGCTGCGGCGTGCTGATGACTGCCGAAACCATGGAAACTGTAGAGCACCATCTTGTCCGAGAGATTCTGCGACTCACTCATCTCAAGCGACTCTGAAAGAATGCTTTTGACTTCCGGTCCCAAAGCAGCATCATCTCGTCCGATTAACCAGTGCCGGAAGCTGTTCAAGATGGATATTGCTACGGAATAGCGTGCGTGTGTTTCTAACAAGCTCATGTGCGACATAGCTTCTCCTCAAGTGTTGGATATAGGGTGAAGCCCAATCGATGTTCCTTGGGGCCGTCGATCAAAAATAGTAGATACACGAAGTCCCCAAGCTTCTTGCTAGAACAACGATGGTTGCGCTATGGGGACCTTCTCCAAAAAAGCGAAGGTAACTCGTACCGCTACGCGCCGCTAACTAACGAAAGCCAGAACCGTCTCTCGGATTCTTCAATGCCTGACTCCTCGAGAATCTTCTCATAACTAAGCTTTTCATCACGCAAAGCCGGATCTCTCAATGCTGCTACCTCAAGGGCAGGAATCTCCAGCGTCGCGAGCACTAACTCACGGCTAACTTGCAGACTTCGCTCTGCTCGATCAGCGAGCTCAGAACGCCAAGCGGAGGGAATGATATCCGCGTAGCGCTCTACAGTCGAGAGAAAAAGCAGAGGGACCCCCAACTTACGCGCGATATCCGATGCCGATAGTCGTGTGCGTCTTTTCAACTCGTTCAACAGCGGGAGCAAGGAAATCTTATCTCCAGATCTGCTGAGCATCTCGCTCACGCGCGCTTTGACGTTATTCACTAACCGTTCTGCGTTAAGCCCAGAAGCGCTAATCTCGTCCCTGAGTTCTTCGCGATGCCATTCCGCTTCAGCACTCATTCTATTGATGCTGCGGAACACACTGTCGATATTTCTCAATGGCTCTTTGCGATCCATAATTACCGTTCCAAGTCTGACTTCTATTGCGCCTTTGTGGTTATTAACTCCCCAATTTGAATTGACACCTGCGCGGCCTTCCGGTCGAGTCGCTTCATGGCGTTATAGACCTCTCTAATATTCAAGCCAGTCGCGGACGCAATCCGATCCGCCTTGTCGTTTCCAAGAAGCATTGCCTCAACAACTTGAACTAAAACCGGATCGTCTTTCGACGACGCAAGCAACAACTCGATAGCCCGTTCATGCAACTTTTCTTCTTCGTTCTTGGATACTGTATCTTCGGGAGAGATCCCGCTTCGCGCAAGCCAATCCGACTCCATGTGATGACCCTGCGAAGAGGGTGTTCGTCCTGATTCGACAGAGTCAATCGAGGAGGAGGCTGTCACGAAGAGACGATTATCTTTTCCGGTAGCCAGGTGACTCAGGAGGCTATCGATCACATCCATTAGATACTCTTGAATATTCGGCTTTAACTTAGGATTCCAACGGCGGTCGCCGGAAAGCGTCTTTTCGAGCGCCAGCGACACGATTGAGTCGACTGTCTCTCCACCTGGAAGTTCCACTGAATCGCCTGTGCGCCACCTTAGTCTATTGCTTTCCCGAAGAGCATAACGTCCAAGTTGCAAAATCATATCGGTCAACTCGTCTTCTGACATCCGCGTGAGAGCTTCACGCGCCTCATTCAGCATCCCTCTCCCTTCCACTCAAAAGCTACTGCCAGGATGATAGGTGTATTTGCCATGAAATATCAAAAAAAGTCGGGGACCAAATGGCGAAAATCGGTAAGTGTGCGGCATTAGCTTTCAAGAGCGGGAATATGCTTGTCGGCTGATTGTTGCTAGCAGGCTAACTTCAGATCAGGTTGAGGAGAATCAAAAATGGCGACTAATCCACCAAAGGATGATGGACATCGCAACGGCGCGGTGAGGGATCGTTCTCAGACGTATAATCCGACGAACGATCGCTGGACAAAACGCGATACCGACAGCGGACGATTTATTGATCAGAAGGCCGACCCAAAGCCATTTAAGGGCGTTCGCAAAGAGAAATGAGAGGGCGGCTCATTCGAGCAGTCAGTTGATGGCGCGATCGTTAAAGCGTCAAAGGAGAAGTGCATGCGAAAACACATAGCGTGTCCGAATTGCCAACATGCGTGGGAACAGGAAATAGCCGAGACGCTGTTGCGCATCGCCTGTCCACAGTGCGGCGTTATTTTGGATCTGACTAGAGTAGCGGAAGCGAAGCCGGGAATAACCCCCCAGGATCAAGCCTTAATTGGATTCGCTGGCGGAATCGCAATCGGGCTGCTGTTGTTAAAAGATATTCGGCACCAAAGGAACGCGAAAATAAAACGCTAATCCTGACCAAGTATGTTGCAGCGATGAGACATGCATGCTACGCTGAAACGAAGCGAATTGGGTCGTCCGAGAGTAATCACCGTTAACCGGCCTTCGAGGCCGCACCGTACAAAAGGAACCAAGGAGTTATCGAAGGTGCCCGACGCTACAGCTAAATGCGAATCGTTTGAGTGGGGTCGGCTTCCGCTGTTTGCGGATCTTCCGCGTGAAACTCTAGCCATTTTGAAGCCTGAAATGCTTAAGCATTTTCAGAATGGCGCGACGATTTTTCATCGCGGCGATGAACAGAGACACCTGGTTGTACTGTTAGAAGGCCAAGCTTGCGTCTATCGCGACGAGATATTCATTACATGTCGGTCCGCTCCGGCTGTCGTGGGTGAACAAGCATTCATAGACGAGACCGATCGCAGCGCAACCCTCATCGCGCAGGGCTTTGTCAAAGCACTTGTGCTGCCAGAGGTGACGACCAGTCAGTTAATGCAAAATCCGACTTTTGTGCGAAATCTCCTTCGCACCGTCTCATGCAAACTACGCGAGGCGACGGAGGAACGCGCGCGTCATTACCGGCGCGAGGAGCTGTTGTTCACTGAGTTCAAAGCCCACGCGTCAGAGACTATGGTAGACAGCTTGCTCGCTACTGGGATCGACTATGGTAGTCCTCGCTTCATTGAGGACGCAGTAATTCTTTATTCAGATATCCGCAACTTTACCGAATACTCGAACAGCATGTCCCCGGATGATATTGCCGAACAGCTTAGTACGTATCTAAGCGACGTCGTGGACACCGTTCATAATTATGGCGGCTTGGTCGACAAGTTTATTGGGGACGCCGTTCTTGCGGTATGGGGCTACACACAGAGTAACCGAAAGGCTGAGGACTCATTTAGCTGTGCTCAACAACTGCTGCGTGTGGCTGGAGGAAAGCATTTCGGCGGTCACCCAATTCGGATTGGCATTGGTATCGAGGTCGGCAAAGTCTTCAGTGGAAATGTTGGAAACGACAGCAAGAAACAATTTACCGTGCTTGGCCCACCAGTCAATCTAGCTTCTCGTTTCGAGAGCAAAGCGAAGGAACTGGGTGCGCCGATTGTGTTGGGCCAAACCGCTTATCAAGCGCTCCCTTCTGAGATCCAGGGTCTACTCAAACGCCATCCAGAGCAGGAAATAAAAGGGGCTGCGCGCCAAACAATATACACGTTCGAAGATGAGTTAGGAGGATCAACCAAATGAGTTGGAGTTATGACGAGAGTTTAGAACGAATTGGTAAACACCTCGACAACATGGGCGAGATCGAGATCGAAAAGCTCGTTCGTGAAGCAGACCTTGAAACCTTGCTGACCGAGACATGTTGCCGTGAGATTCATGGAGCGCACGTTTATGTCGACGTCTCAAACTTCGCTCGCATCGCCACGGAGAGTGTCACAGATACCAACGAGTACAAGCGATTTATCCAAGGCATACACATCTACCAACGCGAGGTTTCTCGGATCGTTGAAACGATCTTTGGTGGTCTTCGGGTCCATTTTCAAGGATCAAAATTGCATGCATTGTTCTATCGGCCAATCGACGACACGCAAGCACTAGCGACGAAAGCGCTTCTCCTGCTGCTGGTGCTAAAGGATTTTGTAAATTCCGTATTCAATCCCTCTTATCCGCTGCTGGGCGACTTCTCGATTGCGGGTGGCGTGGATGTGGGTAATTCAATCGGAACGCGAAACGGTAGGCGTAACGACCGTGAGCTGTTGTTCTTGGGCGCCTGTGCCAACTACGCGGCGAAGATCATTAGCTCCGCCGGACGCTTACGAGTCTCAAAGGCAGTTTACGACGCACTGCCAGAGGATCTTCAAGATTTGTGTAAACAAACCGAAGATGATGAGGTCTATCAAGTTGAGGCAGTGTCGCAGAGTAGGTTGGACGAGATATTAGAGAACAACAACCTCGATTGGGATCGCGAAAAAAGCCAGGAGCGCGTTGACGACGATAAACGCGCGCATCCGTTGAAGGACATCGAATATAGCTCTGCCCATGAGTTGATCGATCTCGACGCATTGAGTATCTGGAAAAACAAGCGTGTCTTGGCGGCTTCCATCTTTGGAGATATCACCGGTTTCACTGCTTATATCGATGGCGCGGGAACTAACGATGAAAAGCGTACGGCTTTGAGGGTCCTTCATGCCATTCGGAAGGAGATGGCTACAGTCGTGGCTGTTGATTTCAACGGGCTTCGCGTTCAATTCCAAGGCGATCGGGTGCAAGGACTCTACCACATGCCAAAAGATGAAGAGGGAAAGATCGCGACAGAAGCGGTTGAGGCTGCAATCGGTTTGCAGTCCTCGATGGAAAAAACGATCAAGGAAAAGCTGTCAGATGCGGAAGAATTACACTTGGCAGTCGGCGTGGACATTGACACAACCCTCGTTTCGAAGCTTGGAACGCGTGCTCACCGCGATCGGATCTGTCTCGGCACTGCGGTCGATAATGCTGCAAAGACCGAAGAGAAAAGTTCAGGCGGTCAAATCGGCATTTCAAAGCGCATCTACGAGGCCTTACCCGAGAGACTGAGCAAACACTTCTCCTACAATGGCTCGATCGGGTGTTATGTCGCAGAAGGGCTGACCGCAGACAAGGTGGAGCGTGCAGCTAAGGCCGCCGCCGCAGCAGGCGCGGCGGCTTTCATCACTTCAAATAAATCCGGTGTAACCGTTACCGATAGAGAGCGCGAGGGTGCGAGAACTATTATACCTGGCAGGTCCTACGCAAAGGGTTGACGACAGGACCTGCTGGTTCGAACGCGATGAGGGTGACGAGCGATTGAGGAGCGATCGCGTGTTGATTCGCGCCGATTATTCCGATCTGACGTATGCGCTAAATCACCGCTCAAAACAGGTGTTCCTTGATGGAGTGATCAAGCTACGCGCTGAATGTGGAATCCCCACGCGCATCAGAACGCGCGTGATGTTCGGCGATGGATACCCCGGGGACGAACCTCTAGCGTTTGAAATCGGTAATCTGTTTTTACATACGGCAGATCGCCACTTCTACTCTGATGGGTGTTGTTGTCTCTGGCTGCCGGTCGAATCACAATGGAAATCAGATAATCCGACGGCGCTACATACCTTCTTAGATCACGTCTCGACTTTCTTTGAGCGTCAATTGATTTACGATGCATCGCCAGAAAAGCAATGGGCCTGGGGACAACGAGGCCATGGTATCAAAGGCTACTTAGAGTTCATTCAAGACCGTCTAGGAAATGACACCTCGCTCATTGGTCGATTCGTAGGCGTTCTAAGTGGTAAGGAGCAGATTAGCCCAAACTCCCACTGTCCTTGTCTTAGCGGCAAGAAATATAAGTCTTGCCATTTGATTTGCATCTCGAAACTTGTCACCGATCTCGGGACTCAAAATCCATTTCTTAGCAGATCAGATTCTTCTTCGCGGGCCTCCGCGGCTGCTGCATAACCAAGTACAGCTCAATACGTCTGAGCAAGAGAGACGGTCATCCGATAACGGCGCATTATGTCCTGGTCAGACAGGCGACGCGCCACTTGAAAAGCGAGTGTCACGCCGACCGCACCGGCACATAATGAACGTTATCGTACGCCCGGCGCTTTTTATTTTTTGATAGAGCGATGAGGGCTTCGCCGCGCGTCGCAACCCCAGCAAACGTGTGGCAACGCGTCGCGCGATTCATCAAACTACCCACCGTCGAAATCAGGCCGATCGGCGGAGGCGATTTAGGTAAATGAGAACGAAGACCTCCCCAGCTAGAGGTCTTGGTTTGGCGCGTCTCAACGCGCCCCCGCGCTTTGTCTAGCGACTGCGAGATTCACCGCGCGTAGCATTCTCATCGTCGCCAATGACTGAACACCATGACCTAGTACGACGGGTTGGCGCGTAGGGTGAGGAGTTCAAACTGACAGACGAAAGCTCTTCTACGAGGGAGTGTGTACGCGGAAATTTGAAGAGTACACTTTGAGAGTACTGAGCAGACAGGATAGGCATGCGTTTAACGGAACGCCGATAGAGTCAACTCATAGATTCCTAACACGTTACACTTTCACAGATCGTACTTTTTCTGAGTACACTTCGTACACTTTGCCGGAACCCACTCGCAGTCAGCAATTTGCATGTTACTAATTTTTGTTTTAACACACCTCTCTGCTCGATTGAATTCCGTCGTGAGTACACCTTCAGAAGCTACCAAAATCGTGTTCTGAAAATAGGCAAAAGGATCGTTGGGACGTGCGTCACGTAATCGTTCAGTGGCCCAGGTACATGCGACCTTAGAGACGAACCCTAATGAGCGGACAGGATAGAGAGCCGATTCTTGAAGCAGCGAAAAGATTAAGTTGATGATTCCACTGACCTTAGAGTTTTAAGAACTCTAGAGTTTTTGTCTAGAGTCTCTAAGGTTTCCTGTAAGCGACTCCTTCCCAATGATTTGCGGTGAAAGAGGTCGGCAATTCTAGTCGGCCCAACGTGAAATCACTCTTTGCGCAAGAAACGCTTCTGAGAAAACATTTCGCCTCGCGGAGAATGTCAGACTGATTGAATTTAGTTATTACCGAGCATAGGGGCGTGCGATCAAGAATGAAACGGGCTCGTGGCCTTCCTCCAATCTCACGAGTGGTTCGCGGATTGCGAATGTTAAGGCAATACGAATCGCGATCTCAATCGTTTGCGCCAAAAGCACGGAGAGCGAACCACTTCAATTGTCAAAAATTGATAATTCTTGTGCCTGATATGAACACCTTTTTCGAAAGCGATTTTAGATACCCGCAATTTCATTCGTGTTTTTGACTCCGCCGTTCCGTCCGCTCACGATGAGTAATTGGCACGTCCTTTGAAGGTCGAGCGATACTATGCTCGACAAATATTCCAACCTAAAACAGAAACTGGAGCAGTTGTTCGATCGCACGACGCTGGATGCGATCGCTTTGCTTCTTGCTGAATCCGAATCCGAGACAATCACACCGGAGCCGTTACTCGACTGGATGACTGCTACCCAGCTCGCTCGTTACTGGCAACTAGTTAACGCGAACGGCGAACCCACGACTGCGGGAATTATGAAGTGGGCCCGCCGACCAGAGGATGAACATCCGTTGCCGCATGCTTACATGGGTGACCTTCTTCGGTTTCACCGGGCTGATGTGGACGTTTGGGCGCGTGAAGAAGCGGATCGGCGACGCGTTCAAAACGAACACCGGCGACTCAGGATCGCGTAAGAAATGTCGTAGACACCAAACCTCTCTGGATTTAGAATCGAGCCACTTTGACGGCTGGGATTCCTTTCCAGAAGGGAGAACAGCCGAATGGCAATTTACAAACGATACAAAGGAAGGAGACTCAAACGATCGGATCGCGATTGGGACAAAGGTACCTGGTGGATTGAGTTTAGTCTGCGAGGCAACTATGTCCACGAGTCTATTCCCGGTGCACGAACTCAGGCTCAGGCCGAACGAGCCGAGAACAAACGCAGAGAAGAAATTTATGAAGGGAAGTACAACCCGGTCAAAAAGCTTTTCTCTGAATTTGTCGATGAAACTTTCTTACCATGGTCCACGGCGAACAAACGCAGTCACCGTGAGGATGAACAGCGCTCGGTTACGCTCAAAGACTTCTTTGGTGAGAAGCATCTGCGGGACATCAAGCCAATGATGATTGAGAAGTTCAAACGAGAGCGGTTGGCAACGCCGACCAAGCACGACAAAGAGGATCGGCCCAGGCCGAGGACTCCGGCGAGTGTCAATCGCGATCTAGCTTGTCTTTCGAAGATTCTGTCAATGGCTTTTGATAATGAATTGATCGACTCGAACCCGATGAGGCGGGTGCGCCTGCTGAAGGAGAGTCCGAGCCGAGAGAGGTTCATCACCGCAGAGGAAGAGAAGAAACTGTTTGCGCAACTCACTGGTAGGCGAGATCACATTCGCTCCGTTGTCACCATCGCTCTTAACACGGGGATGCGGCGCGGAGAGATTCTCGGTTTGCAATGGGAACACGTGAACTTTCTTGCTCGGACGATTTTCATCGCCAAAAGTAAAACGGGCAGGACTCGAACCATTCCAATGAATGACGTTGTCTTTAACGAATTGACCGCACTCAAGCAGGATGCTGGACCAAAGGAGTTTGTGTTCAGCAATGCCCGCACGGGTGTCAACATCGATTCCATCAAGACAGGCTGGCGGCATGCTTGCGAAGATGCGGAGTTAGTGAATCTCAGATTCCACGATACCCGGCACACCTTCGCAACGCGTCTAAGAGCCAATGGAGTTCACGAGTGGGACATTCGAGACTTGCTCGGTCATACGTCAGTGCGGATGACGAGCGTTTACACACATCAGACGCCGGTTAATCTGTGTCATGCGGTTAATACTCTGACCAACGCCAAGCTTGGTAAGGTCGTGAGGTTTCCGAGGAAGAAGCGCGAGCGTAGCACCAAACAAATCGCGCCATCTTCGCGCCATCTTGCTGTTGAGCAGTTACCCGCCCAACAGTCTGATGCTGTAAATGTAAGACAACTCGCCAATTGATTGGTGCCCCCGCAGGGATTCGAACCCCGAACCAACAGATTATGAGTCTGCTGCTCTAACCGTTGAGCTACAGGGGCACGCCGGGTTGTGTAGCCGCCGAGACATTGTACCGACGCCTGCCGCAAAACGTGAAAAGGATATCCTCTCGGATAATCCAACTGCTCCACGAAAGGGGGCGGCAGGCTGGCTCAAGACTCTCTCGCGACTTAGTCGAGTTCCGCTTGACTCAGATCGATTCAAGCGCATAGAGTGGGCCTTCCCCTGTTAAAAGGATCAGGCATCCGTAAGCAACGAGCTTTTCTTCGGGCTCTTCACCAGGAGTTCAATTTCAACTCGTGAGTCTATTGGAGGATTTCGAAATGAAGGTCTGCCTAGCTAAACAGCGCGCGCTAATCGTCAGCTTTTTGGTGTGCATCGGTTTTTTGATTGCAATTATTTCGCCAACCCTTTTCGTCGCGCCCGCAGGCGCGCAGCAGCCGAGCGGTGTTTCGCCGGAAAGCCTTCCGGTTATTGCGCCCGGCTCGGCATATCGTCAGACAAATCTTCTCTCGGATATCCCGGGCTTTGCTCCAGTGCTCGATCCGCTGCTCGTCAACCCCTGGGGCATCTCGATGACCGCGAGCAGTCCCTTCTGGGTCGCCAACAACGGCAGGAACACGGCGCAGCTCATCCGCGGCGACGTGGGCGGCGCTCCTGTCGTGCTCAACGCGAGCCTGCCGACGGTGACGATTCCGGGAGGCGTGCCGACGGGGACGGTCGCCAACGGTGGTGGCGCTACCGACTTTCTTCTGCCTGGACCTTGCGCTACCGCAACTTGCAAAGCGGCTTTCCTGTTTGCATCAATCACGGGAAATATTATTGGATGGAGTCCGAATGCGCCCGCGGCCGGTTCGACCACGGGCGTCATCGCGGCGCACCCGCCCAACGCGCCCCATGCGCATCCTCCGGCCGGTCCTCCGATTCCCAATGTCTACACGGGCCTCGCCTTCGGCAACAACGGCGTGGGCAACTTTCTCTACGCCGCCAACTTTTCTGTTGGCACGATCGACGTATTCGATAGCAACTTCGCCCTCCAGCCAACTGCCAGTTTTCCCTTTGCAGATCCGACTATCCCGAACACAGCGGGCAATGATTTCCACCCGTTCAACATTCAGACCATCGGTGGCTCGCTTTATGTCATGTACGCGAAATTCGATCCCGTTTCGCAACACGACATACCGGGCGTAGGCAACGGCTTCGTCCGCCGCTTCAGCGCGAACGGCGTGCGCGATCCAACCTTTGGCATCAATAACGGCGCACTCAACTCGCCGTGGGGCGCGACCCTTGCGCCCGCCAGTTTCGGCGTCTTCGGCGGCGCGCTGCTCATTGGCAACTTCGGCGAGGGCAATCCCTCGATCCACGCCTACAACCCGACGACTGGAGCGGCCGTCGTACCGGCGGGCCAGTCCGACAACAGTCTTGTGAACGAGTCCGGCAACGGCATCGTGATAGACGAGCTTTGGGCACTCACCTTCGGCAACGGCGGCAGTGGTGGCGACGTGAACACGCTCTACTTCAGCGCGGGGACGGCTGAAGAAGAACATGGTTTGTTCGGCAAGCTGAATCCGACAACCGCGACGGCGACCTCGCTGATTCAGTTCGCGACGGACACGTTCGCGATCAGCGAAGGCAGCGGTCACATCGACATTACAGTAACGCGCGCGGGCGATGCTTCGGGCACAGCCACCGTTAACTTCAACACTTTTGATGAGTCGCAAGTGGGGCATGCTTCGCAGAAGTCCGACTATGAGATCAGCCTGGGCAAAGTGACTTTTAATCCTGGTGATACCAGCAAAACGGTTCGCATCCTAATCACGGATGACAACTTCGTTGAGGGAAGCGAGGTCGTCAACCTTGCATTAAGTAATCCGACGGGCAGCGGGGTCGGACTTGGCTCGCCTAACGTGGCGACGCTAACTATAAACGACAACGATGTTGTGCCTTCACTTTCGAATCCCATCGATTCGACGTCTTTCTTCGTGCGCCAACAGTACCTGGACTTCCTTAATCGTGAGCCTGACACCAGTGGCTTCAATTTCTGGACCAACAATATCAACAGCTGTAGTCCGACTCCGTGCACAGAAGTGTCGCGTATCAACACCTCGGCAGCATTCTTCCTGTCGATTGAATTTCAAACTACCGGCGCCCTGGCCTACAACGCGAACAGAGCTGCTTTTGGAAGCACGACGGGGGTAACTCCGGCTCCCGTCTTGTACGGTCAGTTCGAGAAAGATGTGCAGCAACTGCAGCAGAACCTCGTATTTGGACAGCCTGGATTCGATGCTCAGCTCGAGGCGAATAAGGTGGCCTACTTCAATGATTTTGTGAACCGGCCTGAATTTGTCGCGAAGTACCCCTCGACGCTGACCAATGCTCAGTACGTGGACAACCTGCTTACCACAGCCAACATGTCAACGACCGACTTCACCGTTAACTTGACGAACTCGCAGGAAGTGCCGCCGACTAACCCGACTTTGACGGGCGGCGCGCGTCGCGACAGCTCGTACGGCACGGCGCATTTCGTCTTCGGCGCCGGAGATACGACGTTGACAATGACGGCCACCATCAACAACATCGATGTCACCGGTTCGCAGACGTCCGACACCAATGACAACCTGGTTGCGGCGCATGTCCATGCAGGAGCGTCCGTTGCTCCCGGAGTTAACGGTCCGGTGGTCTGGGGTTTCTTCGGCAACCCATTCAATGACAACAACCCCGACGACCATGTGGTGACACCGTTCGGCAGCGGCGTCGGCGGCTCGTTCAACGACAAGTGGGATGCGCCTGAGGGTAATGCCACTACGCTCGCTGACCAGGTGGCCAACATTCGTGCCGGTCGCGCCTATGTCAACTTCCATACGACGCAATTCACTGGCGGTGAGATCCGGGGCAACTTCCCGGCGACGCAGGCCTTCCGCGACTCACTGGTCGCGGGGTTGAATGGCGCGACATTGACCCGTGCCGGCGTGCTGCGCATGATCGCCGAATCGCAGTTCTTGCAGGCGCGAGAGTTCAACGCGGCTTTCGTTACGATGCAGTACTTCGGGTATCTGCGCCGGGACCCCGACACTTCGGGCTTTAACTTCTGGCTCGGAAAGTTAAACAACTTCGGCGGTAATTTCACCCAATCGGAAATGGTTAAGGCGTTTCTGAACTCGGCTGAATACCGGCAGCGCTTCGGTGCCAGCTAAGACGCAGCTAAGACTTAGCCAGGAGCTAAGGGCAAAGGGCTAAGAGTGAAAACTCTTGGCCCTTTCTTTTTGACCCTTTGCTCTTCGTGCTTTGCGCCTTTCTCTTAGCCCTTTGCTCACAAATTCTGATACATTCAGCGGCATGAATTTGGCGCTGCGCGTGGACGATGTGTCGAAGCAATACCGGGCGTATGCGCGGCCTGGCGATCGTCTGAAAGAGTCGCTCACCCGCGGCCGTTTGCGCCGTCACAAAGAATTTTGGGCGCTGCAAAATATCAGCTTTGAAATCGAAAAGGGTTCGACCGTCGGGATCATCGGACCGAACGGATGCGGCAAGTCGACTCTGCTGCAAATCATCGCGGGCACACTTGAACCGACGCACGGCGAGGTTTGGCACGACGGACGGATCGCGGCGCTACTGGAGCTGGGCGCGGGCTTTGATCCGGAATTCACCGGTGTCGAAAACATCTACATGAACGCCTCGCTGCTGGGGTTCTCGCGCCGCGAAACCGACGCGCTGTTCCCACAGATCGAGCGCTTCGCAGAGATCGGCGACTTTCTTTATCAGCCGGTCAAAACTTATTCGAGCGGGATGTACGTTCGACTCGCGTTCGCGATTGCGGCGAGCGTCGAGCCTGACATCCTGATCATCGATGAAGCCCTCGCAGTCGGCGACGCGGTTTTTCAGCATCGCTGCCTGCGCCGGATCAAGGAACTGGCGCAGCGGGGCGCGACCGTCTTGTTCGTTTCGCACGATGCGGCGGCAGTGCGTGCGCTGTGTTCGCGCGCGATTTTGCTGAAGGCCGGACGAATCGTGATCGATGGCACCCCCCCCGATGTGCTCAATCGCTATCAGAAGATCATCATGGAGCGCGAAGAAGCTTACGAGGCTTCAATCGGCGCGCCCCAGGAATCATCCGCGGCCAATCGGCCGGTGGTTCCGATTCGCTACACATATCGGCATGGCGACGGCAGCGCTGAGATCATTGGCGCTGAGTTGCTTGATGCGGCTGGCCGGCCGGTCGAAATCGTCGAGACTGGCGAGCCATTAACTCTCCGGGTGCTCGCGCGCTTTAATTCCGATTTGGATGATCCCGTGGTTGGTTTTCTAATCAAGGACCGGCACGGCATTCATTCTTACGGAACCAATACGAGCGAGCAGCAAATCGATCTCGGATCGGTGCGTCGCGGTGAAACCATCGAAGCAACGTTCGCATTCAACTGCTGGCTGGGTATCGATCAATATTCGATCTCGCTCGCCGTTCACAGCCGCGCGGGCGAGTCATACGATTGGATCGACGGCGCGCTGTTCTTGCGCGTCACCAGCGTTGGCCACTTCGAAGGCGTGGCGAATCTGAACGCCAGCGCGACTGTGCGACTTAAGGAATCAAATCAGGATGCGACTAACGTTCGCGAGAACGAGCCCGCACTAAATGCCATGAGAGCATGACCATGGTTGATGAAGAAGTTGAAATGGTTCTGCGCGAGATCCGCGAGCGCGTAATCTCTCAAGCGCGCGCCGAACAGATTGCGTCTGCCCCGGCGGATGTCACGGGCAACGGCGATGGTGCAATTACCGGCGCAGACGAAACATCTGCCGCGGCAGAATTGGCGCGGATCGGCGGCTATCTAACGACCACTGCGCGCACGTGGGATCGCCTGCCTCCCGTCATCAGCAATCGCAGTGGCGCAATGTCGCGACTCGAGCTGTGGTTCAAGTCTCGGGCGAAATCTTTGGCCCGCTGGTTCACCTGGGAGCAGATCAACTTTAACGCCGCGGTTCATCACGCAATTCGCGACACCCTCGAGGCGCTCACGCGTCAACAAGCGGCGGTTGTTTCGCTGCGGCGCGATGTGGAAACTCGTCAGACTGAAATCGAGAACGTGGTCGCGCGGCTTGTGACTTTGAACGCGAGAGTTGACGCTCTCGCGGTGGAAGTGCGCACCGAATCTGAGGCCAGGCGCGCCGATCATCAAAGTCAACGTGGCGAGCTTTACACGATGCGTGCGGAAATCAGCGGCGAGTCAGAAGCGCGCCGGATTCAGATCGAGGATTCTGAGAAACGACTCGCAACGCTTGTCGAAATCCAGGGGCGAAAGCAAACAGCGGATCTCTCGAAACTAACGAATGAATCTCGCGAACGCGACGAAGAGATTGAGAACGAGCAACGCGTCAGCTTCAAACAGCTCTCGCTCGAGAATAGTGAAGCTGTGTCCTTTCAGATTACGTCACAACACAAAATCGAATCCGCGCTGTCAGAGTTAGAGCGACGCATCAAACAACTTGAAGAATCGTTGAAGCACCGCAAGTAATCATGGAAGTGAACGGAAATTCAGCGCGACGTCAGAACGTTTGGGACGAAGTGCTCGACGCCCGCTATTTCAAGGCTCTCGATCGGTTTGATATCCGCTTCGCGCGAACGATCTGGGTGTTCGACAACGTGCGCGCGGGCTCTGCGGTGCTGCATCTCGGCTGTGGTCCGGGAATGCTTGCGCTCCTGAAACGCAAGCGCGTCACCCTGACAGGAGTCGACGCATCGCCGGATTCTGTTTTAGCTGCTCGTCGCAACGGATATGACGCCGTCTTTCAAGCCGATCTGTTTTCCCTTCCCTTTACCGATGCAACATTTGACCACGTCGTTAGCCTCGACGCGCTGAATGAGCTGATGGCTGCGGACCAGGAACGCGCGCTGGCGGAAATGAAACGCGTCTTGCGTCCCGGCGGCGTGACGCTACACGCGATGGAAAGCCGCCATGAGAGCGATACTCAACAGATCTCGCGATTCCTCGAATTCTTCCAACACGTCGCCTACGAACCGCGTTACGCCCTTTGCTCAAGCGTTGAAGACTTTCTCGATCCGGCTGAACGGGATGGAAGTTCCGAAGCGGATTTTCTCGAATACGTTCGCGGGTTATCGCAGAAAGAGCGCCGCGCCTTCGATATCGCGATGGGTTATGTGTTCAGCAGAGTTTCGGATCTCGGCGTAACGGAACCGAGCAGCGGTAAGTCTATTTTGCTGAAGGCGTCAGATGCTCCAATTGGATCCTTTTACCACGAGCATCGAGATCGCCGCGCACTCTTTGCCTCGGATTGGACCGGGACAACGCGCGACGGTTTGTGTCTCGACCGCAGCGGCGAGGTGGTTTTTGACGATGGCTGGTACGAACCGACGATGCTGCCGCCGGTTGCGCGGTCCATGGGCAAGCAGGCGCGGATTCGTTTTCACTCGTCCGCGGTTGACTCGATCAGTTTGGATTTAATAGCGCGTTTGTCTGATCTGGAAGCCATGCCGGTGGGAATCGAAGTCGGGCTGAACGGTGAGCGACTAGCAGCATTTTCAGTTTACAAATATGGCTGGCTCGAACTGACGATTCCAGTCGCAGAGAAATTACGAGCCGGATCGAATGGCGAGTTCGAATTGGAAATCAAAGCCGATCGGACTGAGAAAGCGGCGACAGCCGATGCGCGCGAGATTTCGATCGCGGTATGCAATATTCAGATCAGGAGTTAGGGTGTAGGGATAAGGGTGTGGCCTGTCGCCGCGGTGCGCTGTAGCCTGATTCCTTACGGAAAGCGAAAGCATCCTAAATGGATTTGGTTCTCTCTACACCCTACACTCAAACTCCTACACCCTAATCATGCGCATTCTCATCTGCACAACTCAGGTTCCGTTCACGACCGGCGGCGCTGAATCGCACGTCGAAGGTCTGCGGCGCGCGTTGATCGAGGCGGGCCACAAAGCGGAAGTGGTCGCGCTTCCGTTCAAGTGGTATCCACCGACGGAAATCATGCGCGGCGCGATGGCCTGGCGGATGCTCGATCTTTCATCTGCAAATGGACAGCCGGTGGATCTCGTGATCGGAATGAAGTTTCCCGCATACGTGGTTGCGCATGAAAGAAAGGTTTTGTGGATTCTCCATCAACATCGTTCGGCGTATAACCTGTGGGGAACGCAGTTCGACGATCTTTCGACTTATCCTGAAGGCGTTCGCATTCGCGAATGGATCAAACACTGCGACGAACGATTCATTCCGGAAGCGAAAAGAGTCTTTGCGAACTCGCGCACTGTCGCTGAACGCCTGAAGCACTACAACAACATCGAAAGCGAACCCCTTTATCATCCGCCCCCCCTCGCGAATCGGTTGCGCACCGCAGAATCCGGCGATTACGTTTTTTATCCGAGCCGCCTCGAGCCGCAGAAGCGTCAGGAACTTCTGATCGAAGCGATGCGTTTCGTACGCACGGAGGTGAAAGCGGTTTTAGCGGGCAGCTCGGCCGACATGAAGCGATACGAAGGCCTCGTCAGGCAACACAAGGTCGGCGATCGCGTGACGCTGCGCGGATTCGTTCCGGATGAAGAGATGATCGAACTCTATGCAAACGCATTGGCTGTTTCTTATCTGCCGTTTGATGAAGACTACGGATACGTGACGCTGGAAGGTATGCTCGCCGGCAAACCTGTCGTCGTCACCAGCGACAGCGGCGGCGCGATGGAATTGATCGAGCACGGAGTGGACGGTCTGGTCGCCGAGCCGACTCCGCAAGCGATCGCCGAATCGTTCGATCAGCTCTATTCCGATCGCAAACTCGCGCAGCGAATGGGTGCAGGCGGTCGCGAGAAGTTACTTGCGATGAACCTATCCTGGCAGAACGTTGTCAAAAGGATTATTTCCGCAGCCGGATAATCGCTCTTCCGCTAAGGCGCCGGCTTCAGGTCGTTGTATTCAGTGGACTCGATAAAAGCGCGGCTAACGATCCGATAGTCGCCCCACTCATCCAGCCGGTCACGCCAGAAATTCAATCCCTTCAAGTCAAAATCGGGAGCATCGTCCGGATTGCGCCGGAGATATCCGAAGTAGTGGACCAGCACATAAGCCGTATTGAACTCGCGGGCATAGAAATCTTTGTCTTCAACGATTCTGATGAGCGCCATCTGACGCGACTGTGAGCCTGAGTCCAGACTTTTGATCAGCAGGTAGCGATCGCCGGCAGTCCACTCGATCCCCGAGTTACGCAATAACGAATCGACGAAGTCTGCGTTCGATTTGGCATCGTAGAGTTGTTTGAACGCCGGAATATTCATCCAATCGTTAAGCAAAGCGCTTCGATTGATCTCGCGTTGCTGTTGCCAGCGGGCGGCGCCTATGAATACGTTGCGGCCGAGCAAAGACATCTTGCTCATGAAGTCTTTACGTCGTGGCATCCCGCCGAAGGAAGCTTTGTAGAGCCGATAGACAAAAAAACTCGTGTGGGGAAAATCAACGATCAGCGCAAACGGATCTCGTTCGACTCTTGCAGCAAGTTCACGTGGCGCTGGTTTGTTGAATGCGCCGAAACGATCGTCCGGAGATATTGGATTCGAAGAATTGTGCGCGTCGTAGATCGTGATTGAAGGACTGCGATAGACGACCGCAAAGTTTTGATCGAAAAAAGCAGGATTCGCTTTCAAGTCAGACCGCTCGGCATCGCCAAAATAAATGTAGTCAACCTGGTAGTAACGTAACAGGTCGAGTGCGTCACCGGCCCCCGCATAGATTCGGCGCACGTCTGCCTCGCGCTCGCGGAATTCATAACCATGACTCCAAAGCCACGCGGTGGCGCTACTGAGTACGGAGCGGCCGGCGAATGAGAGCACTGGTTGTCTCAGGGTTGGCGCGGTAAGAAAGAGCGAATGGGGCGCGGTGTGTTCGCGGGCGAACACGGCAGCACTTAGGTCTTCATCAGTGAAGACGCGGGCTGAGGTGATTGTCTCGCTGCGAAAGACAATCAGCGCAGTTGCGACACAGAGGATCGCCAACAGCGAAGCGAGGGCCCTTTGCCGATGGACCCTCGCCAGATTTACCAGGAACATCGCGACCAGAATGCTATTCAGCGCGTGCCAGTAGTAGATCAACTTGCCGTTATCGTAGAGACTAGGTGATATGACGATTACGAAAGTGATCGCCGGCGGCAGAAGAAACGCCAGATAGAATTTTCGCCAAACGCGCGGCGCCGTCCACCATGCCGGAATCGCCAAGAGCAGAGGCAATCCCAGATTGCGCAGCAGGTAGAGTGGAAAGAAACCCTGGTCGTGGCCTAACCAGCCGAAGAAAAGATGCACGATCCCGCCGCCCGATGCGCGGTTCGAAAGAGCCGAAAGTTGCGGCGTTGCGATCAGGAGTGCTGGTGCCCAGAAAGCGAGCCATTCGCGTCGCGGTCGCAAAACAAACAGGCCAACACTAACCAGTCCCACCGCGATGTATGTATGAGTGTGAAAGAGTGGCAGTAGTCCTGCCAGCACGCCGGCAACGAGCATCAGCATGAAACTTCGCGGCGCGTTTTCTTTTTTCTCTTCGACTTCGTGCCCGCGCAGCCACGCAAAAGCGAAAACCGCAAAGATCATTAAAGCCAACGGCAGCCCAAATAAGCTCGTGCGCTGCGGCACCATCATGTCGGCGACCAGATTCGTCCAATGAAGGCCTCGCTCTGAAATCTTTGCGTAGTTGGTGTGCAGCGAATTGAAAAATGTAAAGAAGCTCTGATTGCTTTGCCACCAGTCGCGAAAGAAATAAATAAATCCCAGTCCCCCATTGAGCAGGAACAAAACCGTTGCCATCGTCGCCGCGCGTTGCGAACGGGAGATGCGCAGAGCGAGCGAATAAAGAAGACCGGCGGTGGCCGCGCCAAGAATCAGCGCGACCAGAATGAAAGCGGTTCGCATGCTAAGCCCACCTGCCACCAGCAGGGCCGCGTGAAAATCAGGCATGTATGGGTAAAGCAAAGGTTCGGGCGGCAGCAGTGGGTAGGCTGGCGGAAAGTTCTTTCCGTAAGCAAATGAAGACGTGAGCGCCGCGTGAAAAGCCAGATCGTTGTCGGCACTGCCGGAATAGATGCCGCCCTCACCGTGCGGAAAAACTTGTAATGAAAGCAGCCGGAAGTAAACCGGCGTGAAAATAATAAGGACTAGCGCCAGGCCCAAATATTTTTCGTGCCTAACAAGAAGCGATGAAGCTCGGCCGGGCTGGCGAACTTCGAACGCGATCAGAATCGCACTGAAGATCCATACGGCAATCGTCGCCGCGATCATCAGTTTGCTGGTAAGCTCACCTCGCCAACGCGCGAGCAAATAAACGCCCACCGTCGTGAGCGTCCATCCCGCCACGACGCCCCAAAGGATTTGCTCCACCCCGTCGAGCAGATCGCGCATCAGGCGTCGTAGAACGCAAACGCCGAGAACAGCCGATCCGATGAGAAAAAGAATTGCGAGCATCATTCGAGAGAGGGCAACGGCAAAGGAGCTTTACCTTTTCGTTTGACCTTTGATCTGCTGGTACTCGATAGAATTCGCGAACGCGGGCCCAAGTTTTTTCGTATCGTGTTCCTGTTCCAAATCGCGAAGCCAGAAATTGAATCCGCGTAAATCGCGGTCAGGCGAATCGCCGGGGTTGCGCCGCAGGTACCCGAAGTAATGAAGCAGCAGCAGCGAACGCTCATTTTCTTTTTCAATAAACCGCGGATTGTTGGCGATCTTCAGAAGCACTCCCGCACGCGTTTCCTGCCGGCTGGAAAGTAACTGAATTAGATTCGTTCGTTCCTTTGAGTCGACATCAATTCCTGCATTGCTTATCAATCGGTCAACATATTTTTCATCATCGACTTCGGGGGAAGCGCTGTCGTCTCGTCCTTCGTTCAGAAATCGTTTGAGATTCTGCTCGAACTGATTTGTCTCTTCATCTGAACCAAGCTTGACGCCGGTGGCCAGAGATTCGAGTGTGGGCAGGAACTCGGCATACTGCGGAAGCTTGGCCGATTCCGCGAACAACACGCGATACAAGAGCTGACACTCCAGCGGCCGGGCCAGAATGTTGACTGGGTCTTCGCGAATCTTCTCTCCCCAATCGTAGATCGAGATCTCAAAAGGTGGCGCAGCTTCGGACTTGGCGGCGGGTTCATTCTTCACTACCGCGTAGAGGTCGTCATGCCCATCGAAACGATTGATGAAACGCAAGCGGCCAAAAACGATCTGCCGCGCCAGGAAACTTTCATAATCCACGCGTTGCCCGGCGGGCAGACGATCGTTATGAATGGCGAGATACGAGGCGGGAATCTGCTCGAGCAGATCCATGAATTTTATGTCCATCTTTCCGCCGGCCGCCTGATTGATCTTCTCGGTCAGCGGCGAAATGAAGCTGGAAGTTGCGTTGACGAGTGGCCGTTCGTGATCCGCTGCGCGCAACATGTAGAAATCCCGATGCATGGAAGGATCGGAAGGAAGCTCGACCAATCCACCCTTCATCTGAGTTTGCGCCAGCCGCTGAGCAAGCGCCGAGGTGTCCACTTCACCTTTTTCAACCTGAAGCGGCGCCGCGCGCAACTCGAACAGACATGCAGCCGCAATCAGGAGCAGGGCAATCGTTCCCGCGTGGCGGCGTCGAAAGACGTCTTGAGCTCGAGTTGCGATTTGCGCGCCGCCGATGCCGGCCAAGACCGCCAGCCCAACATAGCAAACCATGGCCGCGCGTGACGGAATGCGAATGCTCTGGAACAACAGCAGATAATCATGCAGCCACCGGATAAAAAAAACTCTTGACCCGAGCGAGGCGAGGAACCCCCAGACCATCCAGATGGAACCGATCAAGATCGGCAGACCATACTGCAAACGGTTCGTTTTGCCGGCGCTGCGCCAGCGCTGTCTTAAACGTGAGATGATTGATGGCCCCATCAGCACGAGCCTTAGCGAGGCGGCCAGGACGATGATTATCAGCGCGTGTCTCACCGACTTTTCATCAAGACGCAAAATCCGGCGACCGGAAAATGTGAAGTTCCAGGCGCTGTAACCGAGAGCGATCACCCCGACGACGGCAGCGAGAACGATCACGATGTCGAGCCCAACAATAACCCGACGTTTCATTAGGGACATCGCATCTTGTTTCTTACCTTGCCTCAACCGCAGCGCTGCAATTGCCAACAACGGCGCAAGCAGGCCTGGGAAAAGCATGTTACCGCTGGAAATCGACTCGCCCATGCGATGCCAAAGTTTGTTACGTGGATCGGATTTCAGCCAATGGATCGGTGACGCAGAGTTGAAGGCGAACTCCCACCATTGCCAGCGGAAGCCATAGAGCACAGAAACGCGGTAGTAAGTGATCAGAAACGGAGAGAACAAAATGAGCGCCCAGCCAATCGCGACCGCTCCGCGAAGCCAGAATTGACGGTCACGCATCCGCTCTCGATTCGCGAACATCAGGACCGTGAATGTCAGCCCGAGCGGAATCACCGTCATGAGGAACCAACTGACACACGAAAGCGCGTTCATCAGAAACGCAACGCCCAGCCAACTGGCGCGGCCCCACGTCGGCTTGCGGAAAAACAAAATCAGCGCTTCGCAAAGCAGCGGTATCCAGCCGGCAAACAAGTAGTGCAAATGAGACAGCAGATGAAATCGGTACGGAATGAACGCGAAGATAATTCCGGCGAGCCAGGCTGAGGACTTCGATCCGGTTAGCGTTCGTGTCAGTCGGAAAGCTCCATAGCCGCTAAAGGCGAAACCAAGAAACGTCGCGATGGCGCTAACCGTGAGCGGACGCAGGCCCATCGCAAACAATGGAAAGCACAGAAGTGCTATGCCGTAGTCGTTTTCGCTAAACGCCAGCGTGTAGCGATATGGGTAGAACACATTCGCGTCGAAGAGGTGCAGCGGGTTGTGAAACGTTTGATGAAAATCCCACCAAAGCGTCCAGGCAATCATGTAAGGGTCGCCTTTGTCAGCGACTGCGTTGCGCAGATGTAGAATCCACGGCCACGTCATCACTCCAGTCAGCAGGCAGAAACCGAGAAAGATTCCCACCTCGCGCGCGCCGACGTTGCCGAGAATTCTCTTGATGGACTCTCGCGCTGACCGCTCACTTTTTTTTCCTTCGCGGTTTGATTCGATCTGCGTGGAAGTTGACATTTTGATTAGGCAAAGCTGACTGAGCGCCGGACGGCGGTCCAATGTTGTCTTTCCGGCATTTGCAGTGTTAGCTTGTGACTCTTTTCTCGGCAGCGGCAGTCAAAGCGCGCATTGTGTTGGCCTCAAATAGTTAATGTCAAGAACAATTACCAGCGAGTCGGTCAAGACGTCGAGAGCGGCGAGAATCGCAGTCCTGATTCCCTGTCACAACGAAGAGTTAACGGTCGCTGCAGTCGTCAGCGCATTCCGCGCCCAGCTGCCGCAGGCGCGCATCTATGTCTTTGATAACAATTCGACGGACGGCACCGCGGAACGCGCGCTCGGCGCCGGTGCGACGGTCATGTCTGAACCGCGACAAGGCAAGGGCTTTGTGGTGCAGACGATGTTTCGTCGCGTAGACGCCGATGTTTATGTGATGGTCGATGGCGATGGAACTTATCCGGCGGACGAAGTTGTGCGCTTGATCGATCCGATTTTGCACGACGAAGCCGACATGGTTGTTGGTTCGCGTCTTCATAACGAGACTTCCAGCGAATTCAGAGCGATCAATCGTTGGGCGAATCGTTTGGTGCAGACCGTGCTGAACTCGATGTTTCGCGTGAAGCTAACCGACATCCTCTCCGGCTATCGCGCTTTCAATCGCAACTTCGTGAAGACGCTGCCGGTATTCGGCGGCGGATTTGAAATTGAAACTGAGCTGACCATCAAGGCGGTCGCGCGCGGTTATCGGATTGTCGAAATCCCAACGGCTTTGACTTCGCGGCCCGCGGGCAGTCACTCAAAAATCAAATTTTTTCGTGATGGATTCCTGATTCTGAATACAATTCTCGCATTGTTCCGCGACTACAAACCACTGACGTTTTTCGGCACGACCGGCGCAATTCTGTTGTTACTTTCTTTCATCCCCGGCCTCGCCGTTGTTTTTGAATTCGTAAAGCAACACACGATTGTGCGGCCGATACTGGCAATCTTTGCGGTCGGTGTTTTTCTGTGCGGCTTGTTGTCGATTTCAGTCGGGCTCGTGCTGCATTCGATCGCGCGCCGCTCTCAGGAGTTCGATTATCAGATTCAGGTTTTGAACGACGAATTGCGCGCGCGTAACTTCGCTGCCGATGATCATGAGTAGCACTCGCGCATTGCTCGGCCTCAACTTCAAGAATTTTCGCGAGCGCTTTGACCTCGCGTCACTCATCTTCGCGCCCTACGTGCTCACGATCGTCTGGCAATATTTCGCGGTCATTCCGAACAAGACTATTGGGTGGATCATTGCGGTGGCCGTATCAGCAGCTCTTTGGTACGCATTCATCGCTTTAAGAGAAACGCCGAAAGAAAAGACTTCATGGCAATTCTGGCTAGTCGTAGCGCTCCCGCTGTTGTTGGTCTATTCGCTGCGCGTCGCATTTCCCGACGTGTCATTCGACGTGCTGAACTATCACATCTTTCACAGCGAACGTGCGCTGCATGGCTGGCTGTTCATTCCAGGGGATTTTTTCCCGACGGCCGCGCCGTTCAATCCGACGCCTGACATTCTCACCGGAATGTACAGACACGCGCTCGGATATCGGCTCGGTACGATCGTTAATCTGGTGGCTCTGATTTGGACGGGATTTATACTCAATCGTCTGCTCCGCGATTACATTAAGAGTGTTTGGCTGCGCAACGTCAGCATCCTGTTCATTCTTTTTACTGAGCAGCTCATGTTTCAAATCAACAACTATATGGTTGATTTGCTGGCGTTGCCGTTGCTGCTCGAAGCCACCATCATCGCGATCGAAACAAAGACGAATCGAGTTATCCAACGCACGACCTGGCTCGGGCTGTTGCTTGGTGTCGCGACCGCGTTCAAGCTTGCAAATCTCTTCATCGCGCTCCCCATCGTTTTGGTTTACCTCTTTAATTTGGTCGTCACATCCGATGCCCGCGACCGCATGAAAACTTTTGTGCGTCTTTTGAAGAGCGCCCCCGTTGCAGCAGTCGCGTTCTTAATTCCCTTGGCGCCATTCACGATCTTCATTTTTCGCGAGACCGGAAATCCGATCTTCCCGCTGTACAACGGCTTTTTCAAATCGCCGTTCTGGCCACAGGGCGCGGTGTTTGATCCGCGTTGGGGTCCATGGGGTGTTGCCGAAACTCTGGCGTGGCCGTTCGTGATGTTCTTTCGTCCGTGGCGGCTCAACGAATTCACGTTTTATTCGGGCAGACTAACCGTCGGTTACTTACTCGCGTTCGTGTGCCTCTTCATTGCTCGCCGCGATCGAAGAGTTCGCGCGATCGCTTTCATCACGCTGCTGGGAATAATCCTGTGGAGCGCGACCAGCGGTTACATTCGCTACGCTTTGTATCTCGAATTGACGAGCGGCTTTCTTCTCGTCTGGCTCGCGTACTTCATCTGGACAAAAACAACGGGCTTTCCAAGCCGGACCAGGTACGCAGCGCAAGCGCCGCTTTGGTTACTGCTGATCGGCCAGAGTTACGTCGCGCTCGGCTACATGAATCGGTGGGAATGGAGTACGCGAGGCACGGGTCTCGCCCATCCGAAACCATTTATGCGCGAGGCGAAGAACCTCCTGGTTGATCGCTCACTCGCAGACTATCTAGCGCCCGAAGACAGGGCCTCTTTCGAGGATGTCGATGTTTGGTTTGAAACCACTTACAAGACCGCCGCGTTCGCAGCTTTGCTGAATCCGAAGGTCCCGGTGATCGGAGTTCGCATGCCTAATTATTTCGACACGAATCAGGCGCGGCAGAAATTCGCCGAGGTGCTGCAATCCGTTCAAGGCAAGCGAATGTTCACGCTCACCGATCGCGAGAGCTATGAAGAGGCGCGCTCGCTGTTGGCGGCGCGCGGGCTGACCATGGGAAAGGCGCGGGCCACTTCGATTGGCTATTTTTCAGACTCGCTCAAGTTCAATATGCTTTTGGTAGAAGTGTTGCCAAGCTGGCAGAATACTGGTGAAGCGAATCGAGCTGAGAAAGGGCTGCCGTTGCCGGATATGGCGTTCAAGGCGCGCCTGTCGGTCTTGAATGCGCCCCCGGTGATGCGTGCCGGGCAACAGCAAACTATTCGCGTCCGGCTGACAAACGAAAGCAAGGTCACCTGGCCCGGCCGGCAGCCGACCTGGCAATTTCAATTGACTGTGGGCAATCGTTGGCTTGACGAAAAAGGCGGCAAGGTTAACGACGTCGATGGGCGCGTCGCACTGTTCGACGATCTGCAGCCGTCTGAATCGGTTGAATTGCCTTTGACGGTTACGGCTCCGAATTCGCCGGGAATTTACATTCTTCAATTCGATGCGATCCAGGAGGGCGTCGCATGGTTCGGCGATCGAGGTTCACAGGTCTTGGCCCTAAAGATCAAAGTTGAATAGAAAATAGTTTCTGCAGAGGAGAAGTCCGTAATGATCACAAATCGAAACATCGCACTCCTGATGACCGTGGTTGTAGCTTTCTTCGCGTTTGCATGCAGTGGCAACAAGCCAGCCACGAACCCGAGTCAATCCGCCCAATCGCAGAAAGCACCGGCGCCGCCTGACGCGCCCACCGCGTTGCCGAATACGGCGTTCAAGGCCGAGCTTTCTTTGGTCGATCCGCCGGCGAAATTACGCGCCGGGCAAAAAGAAACTGTGCGCGTCAAGATCAAAAACGCCAGCAACGACATGTGGTGGGCGCGCGGCGCGCCAGTCAACACACGATCCGACAACAGATTTTATATTGCCGCGGGCGATCGTTGGCTGAAAGCCGACGGTTCGCTTATGACGGACATGGACGGACGTTACGGCATCGGAAAAGATTTAAAGCCGGGAGAAGAAACCGAAGTGCCGCTGGCGATCACCGCGCCAAAAGATCCGGGCGAATACACACTCGAAGTCGATCTGCTTCAAGAGCAAGTCGCGTGGTTCCGCGAAAAAGGATCGCCAACCGCGAAAACGAAAGTTACGGTAACGAAATGAGTTCGCAGTTGGCAGTGAGCAGTGAGCGGTAAAAACAAGAAAGGCGATCCGATCACGGCAATCCGCGGTTTTTCTGCTCACCGCTCACTGCACACTGCTCACTTCTCTTTATGAAGCTCGCTTATTTCAGTCCGCTCAACCCGCAATCATGCGGCATCTCTGATTACAGCGAAGAACTGCTGCCCTATCTCGCGACGGCTGCTGAGATCGATCTATTCGTGGATGGGTTCGAGCCGAGCAATCACGATCTGCCCGTCGCGAATTGTTTTGATTACACAAAAAATCCTTCCGCGCTTGAACAGCTCAAACATTACGATGCGATTTTTTATCACGTCGGCAACGACTATCGCTTTCACTACGGCACGTGCACGGTCCTGCGTCAGTATCCGGGGATTGTCGTTTTTCACGACTACGTTTTAGAGGACACTTTTCTGGGACGCGCCCGCGAGATCAACGACTTCGAACTATATCTGGACGAAATGGAGGCCTGTCACGGGCCGTCAGAAAGAACGCGAGCCGAGGAATTTATCCGACGCGGCCTGGCTCCGCCTCAGGAAGATACACCGCTTCAGCTTCCGCTGAATTTACGCACGGCTCGATCGGCGGAAGGAATCATCGCGCATTCAGAGTGGAGTCGATCGCGTTTGGCGCAGCTCGCGCCGGGCACGCCGACCGCGCGCATCGCTATGCCGGTGCGAGCTCTGAATCCTGCTTTGCGCCGCGTCTGGACGCAAAGAAATCCTTTGCGTCAATTCATTTCGATCGCGAGTTTCGGGTTGATTACGCCTGACAAAGGCATCGACGCAACCCTGCAAGCCCTCGCTTCTTTGAAAGACGAATTCGATTTTCATTACACGCTGGTCGGCGCGGAAAACAATTTCTACGACGCGCGCGAATCGATCATCCGTCACGGCATGAGCGAGCACGTCACCATTACGGGCCACGTTTCGCTCGAAGATTTCGAACGACACATCGCTGAAACCGACGTCGCAATCAATCTGCGCGATCATACGGTTGGCGAAACCTCTGCCAGCCTTTGCCGGTTGATGGGCATTGGCATTCCCGCGATCGTTTCCAACATCGGATGGTTCGCTGAGATTCCTGATGATTGCGTCGTAAAGATCTCGCCGGCGGATAATTTTTCAGCTCTTCAATCCGAGCTCAGGACGCTAATCGCAGATGTGAAGCTGAGAAAGAGCATCGGCGATCGGGCGCGCGATTTTGTGCTGACTGAACACAACGCCTGGCGAACCTCTGAGGCGTACATTTCGTTCGCCCGCGAAGTGATCAAACAGCGGCCCGCTCGATCTCACCGAAGTTTTTCCGATACGACATCGAGAAAAGAAATTCAGCAGACGCCTGCTGCAACCCTTAATGAAGATTCACCTTCAATCGTGGACACAAATCAAAATGCCGGAGTCGAATCACGGCGTTTGAAGATCGCCTACTTCAGTCCGCTCAATCCGCAACCAAGCGGCATCTCTGATTACAGTGAAGAGTTGCTGACGCATCTGCACCAATTTCTGGAGATAGATCTTTTCGTCGATGGTTTTCAACCAACGAATGCCGAGATCGCGGCGAACTTCGCCGTCGTTGATTATCAGAAAGATCCTGCTGCGCTCGATAAGCTCAAAGACTACGACGCGGTGCTTTACCACCTCGGCAACGATTATCGATACCACGGCGGAATTTATTGGGCCATGCAGAAACATCCGGGGATCGTCGTGCTTCATGATTTCGCGCTGCAGGATTTCTTTCTGGGCATCGCGCGGCAGCAACGCCGGATGAGTATTTACTTTGACGAGTTGGAAGCATGTCATGGCCAGCGCGAACGGCAGTTTGCCGAAGAGCAGATGAGTCGTGGCGCCGTGCCGCCGCATGAAGGCGCGCCGCTCGATTTTCCTTTGAACGCGCGCATCGCTCGATCATCCGAAGGCATAATCGTCCATTCCGAATGGGTGCGCGAGCGCGTCGCCGCCGTCTCTGCCGGTGTTCCCATAACCTCGATCAAACATCACATCACTGAACGGGCGGCTGAGACTCCGATTGCTGAGCGCGCGCAAAATGGAAAAGTCACGATCGCATCGTTCGGTGGCATCACCCGCGATAAAGCGATCGAGCGCGCGCTGCGAGCGCTGTCCGCGCTGCGCGATGAATTTAGTTTTGAGTACGTGCTGGTTGGTTCGTCGGCTAACTTTCCGGATTTGCCCGACGTGATTCGCAACTATGGGTTGGAAGATCGCGTTAGGCTGACCAGCTACGTCGGTCTCGAAGAATTTCAGCAGCGCATTCTGTCCGCTGATATCGCGATTAATTTGCGCGAGCGTCCCGTCGGCGCAACCTCCGGCAGCTTGTGTCGATTGATGGCCGCGGGCGTACCCACGATTGTTTCGAACGTCGGTGCGTTTTCCGAGCTTCCTGACAATGCAGTCGTTAAGATCGATCACGATCAAAACGGCGATGCTTTGTTGCAGGCTTATCTCCGCAAGCTGATTGGCGATGCGGCCTTGCGTTCCCGCATTGGCCGCAACGCGCGTGAATACGTTCTGGCTGAGCACAAGATCGAAATGAGCGCCGCGAAATACGCCGCGTTCATTCGCGAAGTCATCGCGCGCCGGCCGCGCACGAACTTCGTCAAGAGCATTACCAACGAATTGTCGGCGCTCGGGATTCGACCAATCGACGAAACGGTAATGCAGAGCGTCGCATCAGATATTGCGACGCTCGCGCCGGCTGCTGAATTCACCAAGACTCGTTTCGCTTTTCCTGGGACTGTACAGCCCATTCGTACGATTGAACCGTCCGCGCCCAGTAATGGTCACGCCGATTCACGCCAAGCGGCGGAACCTGAAAAGAAACCAAACGCCGGCCGGATGCGAAAGATCGAAGGCGTCGATTACAAGCGCGGCGCCGTCGAATATGCCCGCGCGCTCAGTCCTGAACTCAACTATTATCTGCGCACCAAGCCGTTCACGAATCTTCATAAGCCGATCAAATTCTCAGGCGACGGCATGGACATCGAGACCGCGCGCCATTTTTACGACTTCGCGAACATCGCCGTCGCGCTCGCGCTTCGCGCTGATGCGAAGATTCTCGACGTCGGTTGCGGGCCGGGCTGGGTCAGCGAATATTTCGCGCGGATCGGTTACGACATGACCGGCATTGACATCAGCGACGATCTGATCCAGGTCGCCCGCGAACGGCTCGAGCGTCTGCCTTATCAAGTCGATCAGGAGACGCCGCTGCGTTGCCGTTTTCTGGTTCATGACATCGAAGCCGCGCCGCTCGCGGAAAAGTTCGATGCGATCATTTGCTATGACGCGCTGCATCATTTCGAAGACGAGCAGAATGTTTTTCGCAACCTCGCAGCGATGCTGGAAATCGGTGGCCTGCTGTTTATTGTCGAAGGTCAGAAGCCGGAGACTGACTCGGCTTTAGAGATTGAGTTGCGCGGGTTCATGGAAAAATATCAGACGCTTGAATCGCCTTTCAGCGAAGATTACCTGCGCACGCTGATTGACGAAAACGGATTTAAGATCGTCGCCGATTATGTCAGTGTCAACGGACTCTTCGAACAGCAGATGCTTCACGGTGAAAAGGACGATCGAAAGCTGCCGCTGCGAACGCTCGACACTGGTTATCATTACCTGACCTGCATGAAAGTCGCCGAGGGCGCGGCGGGATCGACCGTGACCGATAGCCGCAATCCCAGCATGCTGCGCGCGAAGATAATGCTGCGTCGCTCGTTGCCTGAAACTATTGCTGCGGGCCAAGAACTAATTTTGCCAATTACGCTTATCAATATTGGCGACACCGTTTGGCTGACTGGTCAAACAGTACGCGATGGACTGGTGATGCCGGGGGTGACGATCATCGGTATCGATGGCCACGTCGCGGTTGAATCGCACGGGCCGCTGCTGCCGCGCTGCGTTGCGCCCGGTCGCAGCCTCACCATCGATGTGCGCCTCAGCGCCCCAAAGAAAGCCGGAGCTTATTCATTGAAGATCGATCTCGTCGATCAGAACATTTGTTGGTTTGAAGAGCGCGGCTCGGAACCTGTCGTGGTTGACTTGATCGTGTCAGAAGCCCGACCGTGAGGGAGGGCTGCGTCACAAACGAAAACCTTCAGATGTCATCACTTTCCTACTTTTACAGTCAAAGCTTTGGCTACTTGCCCTCCCTAACGGTCGGGCTTCTGACACCATGAATCGCGACGAAATAATCTCAGAAATCAAACGCCTTGAGCCGTGGTTTCATTGCATCGATCTTGGCGACGGCCTCGCGACCAAAACGAAGAGCGCGATCGGCGAGCCCGTCGAACATCCGCGCCCGACGTGGGAAATTGTCAAAGCTGCTCTGCCGAACGATCTCTCCGGTAAGACGGTTTTGGATGTCGGCTGCAACGCCGGCTTCTATTCGATCAAGGCGAAAGAGCGCGGGGCCGCGCGCGTGCTCGGCATCGATGCGCAGCGTGAGTTGATCCGCCAGGCAGTCTTCGTTCGCAACGTGAAAGGGTTAGAGATCGATTATCAACGGATGTCGGTTTACGATCTCGATCCGCGCGAGCTTGGTCAATTCGATGTCACGCTGGCTCTCGGCCTCATCTATCACTGCAAGCATCTCGTGCTTGCGCTCGAAAAACTTTTTCTGGTGACGCGCGAGCTGTTGATTCTTGAAACCGCGATTTACCCCCCAGAAAAGGCGCCCAAATCTTTTGTCTATGCCGAAGGCGGGACGCGGCCGACGCTGCATCCGATTGCCTACGTCGAGAATCTTCCCGACGCGAAGGAAGCGGTTTTCAATTGGTTTCTGCCGGGCACCGCGGCGCTGACCGCATTGCTGAAGAACGTTGGCTTTGACGAAGTCAGCGTGTTGCCGACCGGCGTGCAGACCGATCGCGCGGTGATGGTTTGCCGCAAGCGCGCGCCCTATCCGGACAGCCGCGCGATAAGTTATTTAGGATCGAAGTTGTCTTTGCTGAGCGGTCCAACGCAGAGTCATCCGGAAGAGGTGCTGACGTTTCGTGTGCGCGCTGAGAACCGTGGCTACGCTCGATGGTTGCGCGGCAGCGAGAAGGGTACCGAACGCGGCGATGTGCATCTGGTCGCGCATCTGCTGGGTGAAGATGAAGAACCGTTGTCGCTTTACCACGCCGGCGCATTTCTTCCGCACGACATCGCGCCAGGCGAGACAATCGAAATTGAAATCAGTGTGCGCGCACCCGATTCACCGGGAAATTATAGGCTCATATTCGACATGGTCTCAGAGCACCTGGCGTGGTTTGAGGATTTAGGATCGGTGACAGCAGAGCAGCAACTGATTGTTAAGTAATCAAACGCGCGCTTCATTGTGTATCGGCCGATCGTCCCGGAGGGACGAAATATTTATAGACCTCACGACTCTAGTAGATCTCGAAGCTCCAGAGGAGCGTAATATTTCAACATATAGGAACATCCCGCTCCTACGGAGCTGAAACGCCTTCTTGCCTCGGCAGCTATAAACATTTGGCCGCTCTGCGGCCAGGACCAGCGACAGACAATACCCACTACTTTCATCTTAACCCCGTTGGAAAATATTCGGACAAGTCGTATGCTTTGCGACTGGCTTCGCTTTGGATTTATTGATGCGATCGGGACCTACAGTGATGAAATTTGGCGGCACGTCGGTTGAAAACGCCGGCGCGTTCCGCAACGTGGCTGCGATTGTAAAGTCCGCGGTCCACTCGCAACCCGTCATCGTCGTCTCGGCCATTGCCGGATTTACGAACTCACTGCTAAAGAGCGTCGAGAAAGCGATCGCCGGCGATGCGAAAGGCGCAACGCGATCTCTGGATTCCGATCTTGCGCGTTACAATGCGATCGCGAAAGAGCTGCTTAACACCGAAGGCGCGGCCACGTTCGAGCAAACCGTCGGCGCAGCCCGCACTGAAATTCGCCAGCTTCACAAAATCATCGCGGCGCATCCGGTTACTTCCCCGCCGCTGCAGGATGAAATCGTCGCGTTCGGAGAACATCTCTCATCGCAATTGCTGGCTGCGGTGTTGCGCGAAATTGGATTGGCCGCGCGATATGCCGATGCGCGTCGCTGCATTCGAACGAACGAAGAATATGGAAATGCCGCGCCGCAAGCGGCAACGAACGAAGCGGCCAGAGCTGAAGTCTTGCCGCTATTGCAATCGGCGAAGATTCCAGTTCTCGGCGGGTTCATTGGCAGCAGCGACAAAGGGGTGACCACGACGCTCGGTCGCGGCGGATCGGATTACACGGCGGCGCTCGTGGGCGCGGCGCTGGACGCGCGCGAGATTCAAATTTGGACGGATGTCAGCGGCGTGCTCACGGCCGATCCGCGCGTAGTCCCGAATGCTAAAACAATTCCGGTGCTGTCATATCAGGAAGCCGCAGAGTTGGCTTACTTTGGCGCGAAGGTCCTGCATCCAAAAACCATTCAACCGGCGATCGACAAGAACATTCCCGTACGCGTTTGCAATTCGCGTGAGCCGAAAGCGGCAAGTACGCTGATCGTTTCAGAGTCGGAATCCACGCCGCAGACCGTCAAAGCCATCGCACACAAGAGCGGCATCACGACGGTTCAAATTACGTCCGCGCGGATGCTCGGCGCCTATGGATTTCTGCGCGCGCTGTTTGAAATCTTCGATCGGCATCACACCGCAGTCGATGTGGTCACAACTTCAGAGGTTAGCGTCTCGCTTTCAATCGACGATGCCGGCGCACTGTCGCGATTGATTCCCGATCTGGAACAACTTGGCACAGTCGATACAGAAGAAGGTCGTACGATTATCTCCGTCATTGGTGAAGGTTTGCGGAGCACTCCGGGCATTGCGTCGCGGGTCTTCTCGGTAATCAACGACATCAACGTCTCGATGATTTCGGTCGGCGCTTCGAGTGTGAATCTAACTTTCATGGTTGATGAAGCTCGCGCGGAAGAAGCAATTAAGCGGCTGCATCGAGTTTGCTTTGAAGAAGAATTGGAGCGGGCGAGCAGCAAATAAACATCCACAGGTTACGCGGATTCCACAGATTAGAACTTCTCTTATAGCAGTCTCTTTTTCTTATCTGCGTAATCTGTGTAATCTGCGGATGAGATCGAGGAAAACTATTGGCGGTTGATGTTTTAAGACTCACGCGCGAGCTGATCGACATTCCGTCCGTAACCGGTGAAGAATTTCAAATCGGAACTTCGCTGGCCGAATTGCTGAACCGTCTCGGCTATCACGTCGAGTTACAGGACGTGTCGCCCGAGCGGTCGAATATTATCGCGACGACTGCGGCGCGTCCGCGCGTAGTGCTTTCGACGCACATGGACACCGTGCCGCCATTCATCACGTCGAGCGAAGACGACGAATTCATCTATGGCCGCGGCGCGTGCGACGCGAAAGGAATTATTGCAGCTCAGATCGCGGCGGCGGAAAAACTTCGCATCGCCGGCAGTAATGAGCTCGGGCTCTTGTTCACCGTCGATGAAGAGGTGACGAGCGCAGGCGCGAAGGTCGCCAACCATCATCCGGTCGCGGAATCATGCGAATATCTAATCAATGGCGAGCCGACCGACAATCGTTTGGCGATCGGGACGAAAGGATCTTTGCAAGCTGTCATTCGCACCGAAGGCCGCGCGGCGCATTCCGCGTATCCTGAGGAAGGCGAATCGGCGATCGAAAAGCTGCTGGACATTCTCGATGAAGTTCGGAAGGTCGACTGGCCCGGGGACGAATTGTTTGGCGACACGACCTGCAACATCGGCGTGTTGGCCGGCGGCACGCGCGCGAATGTCATTCCCAGCGGCGCCGAAGCAACATTGCAGATTCGGCTCGCCGTAGAATCAGGTCTGGCAAGCGATCTGCTGAACCGAGCTATTGATAATCGCGCGGCTGTAGATTACAAATCAGTGCATGATCCGATTCGATTGCTGGAGATTGATGGCTTCGAACAAATGATTGCGCGGTTCACAACTGACATTCCCTACCTTTCGAATTGGGGTGAGCCTCTATTGATTGGACCGGGCTCGATTTTGGTGGCGCATACAAGCGGCGAGAAGGTTCTGAAGTCGGACTTGATTGCAGCCGTTGACCTATACGTTGATCTGGTACGAACACTCTTAAGCAAATGAAGATCGCACTCATCGGATACGGCGCCATGGGCCAACTGGTCGCAAAGTTGGCGAGAGATCGAGAGTATGAGATCGCTGTCACGTTGACCTCTGAGGATGCTAAACGCAGCGCTGATGAAGTCGTCGATGAATTGAGCGATTGCGATGTAGCGATCGACTTCTCGGTGGCGGGGGCAGTGCCAAACAACATCGCCGTGTGCATGCGCGCCGGCGTACCCCTGGTCGAAGGAACAACTGGTTGGAAGGTCGAAGCTCACGAGCTGGGCCGAGCAGTGGCTGAAGCCAATGGCACATTGATCTACGGTTCAAATTTTTCGGTCGGCGCGCAGATTTTCTTTCGCATAGCGGCATCCGCGGCTGAGCTGTTTCAGAATCTCAATTCATACGACGCCTACATCGAAGAAGCGCACCATAAGCGAAAGCGCGACGCGCCGTCGGGAACGGCTTTGCAGCTGGGCGAGATTGTGGCGAACCACCTCGGGCGAGAGGTTCCAATTTCATCGACACGCGCGGGCCACATTCCGGGCACGCATCGAGTTGGCTTCGACTCGCATGCCGATCACATTACGCTCGAGCATGTGGCGCGCTCGCGCGAGGGTTTTGCGTTGGGCGCATTGATGGCGGCGAAATGGATTGAGGGACGCAAAGGCCTTTATGAGTTTTCAGAAGTATTCGATGCGATACTGAAAGGCGAAACCGTTTAGAGGCAGGCGACCGCCCGCCGCTTTTTGTCACGCATTCGGCAATGGCGGGCAGTAGCCCGCTTCTAAAACGGATGTTGTGTGAGAGGAAATAAGCATGACCATGAAACTCGACTGGATGCGTGGATGCGCGACGGCCCTCGTGACGCCGTTCAAAGCCGATAGCTCAATTGACGAAGAGCGCATGCGCGCGCTCGTTGATCGGCAAATCAAAGGCGGCGTGAAATTGTTGGTCCCGTGCGGAACTACCGGCGAGAGCGCAACGATGACCGAGGACGAGGACGCGCGAGTCATCGGACTGACGATCGATGTAGCACGCGGCCGGGCGAAGGTGATCGCGGGCGCGGGCAGCAACTCGACCGCGAGCGCGATCGAATATTCAAGGCGCGCACGCGATGCTGGCGCTGACGCGGTGCTGCAAGTCGCGCCCTGGTACAACAAGCCGACGCAGGAAGGTTTGTACGCGCACTTTCGCGCGATCGCCGAAGCCGTTCCCGACGTGCCCGTCATGCTTTACAACGTGCCGGGCCGTACTTCTTCAAATATCGCCGCGCAAACCACGCTGCGGCTCGCGCGCGATTGCGAAAACATCGTTGCGGTTAAAGAAGCGTCAGGAAACCTGTCGCAGATCATGGAAATTCTGCGCGAGCGGCCGGAGAACTTTTCAGTTTTGTCCGGCGACGATGCGGTGACTTTGCCGTTAATTGCATTGGGCGCCGAAGGAATTGTTTCCGTCGCTTCGAATGAGATTCCGGATTTGATGTCGCAGATGACGAACTTTGCGCTCGATGGAAAATGGAGCGAAGCCCGCGAACTTCACTATCGCATTCTGCCGTTGATGGAAATAAACTTCATTGAGTCGAGTCCTGGTCCAGTCAAAGCCGCGATGGCGATGATGGGATTGCTGGAAGAAAATTTCCGGCTGCCGCTGGTGCCGATTACTGAAAAGAGTCGCACAAAGATTCGTGAAGTCCTGGCTACACTCGGAGTATTGGAGACGACGCATGTCGCTGCGTGATGACATCGAGCAGTTGGCCGCGCGCGCGTCCGGAAATTATTCCGACGAAGACTTTGCCCTCTTCAATGAATTTAAAGCCTCGCTAAATCGCGGAGAGATTCGCGCCGCTGAACGCGACGCGGATAGCAAGTGGCGCACGAACGCGTGGGTGAAGCGCGGCATCCTGCTCGGCTTTCGCATGGGCTCGATTATTGAAATGACGTCATCCGACGCGCCGCTACAGTTTCTCGATAAGAACACCTATCCAATCAGAAGATTCTCGACTGATGATCGCGTGCGAATTGTGCCGGGCGGATCGAGCATTCGCGACGGCGCCTATATCGCGCCCGGCGTCGTCTGCATGCCGCCCATGTTCGTCAACGCGGGCGCCTATGTCGACGAAGGCACGATGATTGACAGTCATGCGCTGGTCGGATCGTGCGCGCAGATCGGTAAGCGAGTTCATATCTCGGCCGCCGCGCAAATCGGCGGCGTGTTGGAACCGGCCGGCGCCATGCCTGTCGTCATCGAAGACGACGTGATCGTCGGTGGCAACTGCGGCGTCTACGAAGGAGCAATCGTGCGCGAACGCGCGGTACTGGCGTCGGGAACGATCGTCACGGGTTCGACTCCGGTGTTCGATCTCGTGCGCGATCAAATCTACCGGCGAAGCGCTGACTCGCCGCTCGAAATTCCCGCCGGCGCGGTTGTAGTCCCTGGCTCGCGCGCGATCCAAACTGAAAAAGGTCGCGAGTGGGGTCTGTCACTTTACGCTCCCGTGATTGTGAAGTACCGCGATGAAAAGACCGATGCGGCGACGCAGTTGGAGGAAGCGCTGCGTTGAATTGGTATCGGCAAACGCGAGTTCAAAATCAAATTGCCTTTCTTAGACTAGTAATATGAAAGACAAAGCCGTTCATTTTGTAGTCTGTCTCGATAATTCTGATTATCCCGCTTCGCTCGAAGTCGGCAAGTTCTATCGAGTCATTCCCGACGAAGAAGCCGCGGCCGAAGGCTACCTCCGCGTGATTGACGAGAGCGGCGAGGACTACGCATTTGTCGCAAGTCGTTTCATCCCGTTTAGTTGCCACCAGCCGTTGAACAGACTTTGTTAACAGCGTCAGGCCATTGAGGCTGTTGGCGTCATGATCGTCAAACTGAAGAAACAAGTAGTTGCAAAATCTGTTACTTGACACTTTAGAATGATCTGCTTATTTTGACCTTGATGTTTCCGATAACTTACATTCAAATTTCTGAGAAGTACGATGCAAAAGGCTTTTTGGCTCTTGCAAAGAGCGGCATCCCGGTTTCTTGCCTGCCTCAAAACACGTACGGCGTCCACCCTGAGCATCTTGGGATCTTGAAACGTAAACGAATTCCCTTTAAGAAACTGCAAGCCAGCAACGTTAGCCTACCTCGGCCCACCCTTGCGGTATGAGAAAGTACGAAATCTACCTGCCTTTGAAGTACAACGACGGCAAGGAAATTGAAGCTGAGAAAATCAAGCAAATCAAGGAAGAACTCATCGAAGTGTTCGGCGCCATTACTGTGAGTTCGAGGTCCTCACCTTATCAAGGAACCTGGAAGTACGGGGGCGTCGAATACATCGACGATATCATCAAGGTAGAAATCGTCACTTCTGGCGATAAGATAACAAAGAAGTTCCTCAAAGACTTTAAAGAACGTCTTAAAGAATCTCTTCGACAGGTTGATATCCTGATTACCACGCACGGCATTCAGGTGATTTAGTCAGTCGTTGAACTCGCTGGATGAAACTGTCAATCGAAAATCTGAACGAAGGAATCAAGTGGTGGCGAGAAGGCAAATGGCCGAAGGATTACTTGAATCATGAATATTACGAGATTTACAAATCGCGCGCGGCTGGCCTCACCGAACGGTGGGCAGAAGAGACACTTCAACGTCTAGTTCGGTGGAAGGCGCTACGATCTTCCAAGCCAGGCAATACGAAAGCAAAGTTCGCTCGGTTAATAGAGATTCAACTTCCGGACCTCCAGACCGAATATCAGCGCCTGCTCGACATTTCCCGAGGTGAACCCTCGATCCGCTCGTTAGACTGGCAAGACATTTCCAAACTGTATGAAACAATCGCCGAGATGAAGGATGGCTCGCCGGTGTTTGCAAGTAAGCTGGGTCACTTTATCTTTCCCAACGTCTTTATCGTAATGGACAATCTGGGAACTCAGGTGATCGACTACGATTCTTATTGGCCGGGAATGGTCGACGAGTGGAACATTTTTCAGGACAAGGATGCCACTTTCGATCTGCTAAAAAATGAAATCGAGAGACACTCACGCGGCCCGGCCCACCCCCTCTATCCATACGAAACCAAAATAATCGAACTCTGCCATATTGGTGATAAGCAGAAGAAAACAAAAAAGCGTCGAGGTATTCCGAATTACAGGTATTCAGCTAGACAATTCCAACCACCTCCATTTCTTCGCGGCATCGAGAAAAGCATGATCCGAAAAATTTCGGATCGCGCGAAGCCGGGCAGCATCAGCCTCGGCCTCGGTGAGCCCGATCTGCCGACGCCTGAAGTGATCGTCCGCGAAGCAGTGCGGGTAATTCAGGAAGAAACGAACGGTTACACTTTGCAAGCCGGACTGCCTGCGTTGCGCGAGCGGATCGTCAGCGATTATCCGCACATGAATTTGAATCTCGAGCAGGTGATCGTCACGGCGGGGTCGCAGGAATCGCTTTATTTGATCCTGCGCACGCTGGTTGAAGAAGGCGACGAGGTATTGATTCCCAATCCGGGCTTCATTCCCTACCCCACGATAGTTCGTATGGTGGGCGGCCGATCGGCAACCTATCGCCTGCCGGCGGCCCATGATTTCAGTTTCGATATTGAGGATTTCAAACGGAACTTATCGCCGCAAACCAAAGCCGTGATCTGTATTAGCCCGTCGAATCCAACCGGCCGCGCGCTAACCGCGGATGATCTGCGCGCAATTGCGGATGCGGTCGAAGAGAGCGCTCCGAACGCCTACATCATCAGCGACGAAATTTACCGCGAGCTTTACTACACATCCCAACGTCCGGCTTCGATTTCCGAATTCTATCCGCGCACGATTGTTGTCAGCGGGCTTTCGAAGTCGATGCGCATGACTGGTTGGCGCATCGGCTGGCTCGCCGGCGACGAAGCGGTGATGAAAGCCGCGCTGGTCTTGCATGGCTACGTCGTCACCTGCGCATCGAGCATTTCGCAGAAAGCTGCGCTGGCGGCATGGACTAATGAAGCCGCGGCGGCGCGCGAGGAATACCGCGCAATCTTTCATCGACGACGCGATCATCTACTCGGTTTGTTACGCAGTGAATTGGGCCTGCGCTGCGTGACTCCTGAAGGCGCGTTCTACACAATGGTGGACGTGAGTAAGTACGGCGATGAAATGAAAGTTGCGGAAGCGGGATTGGAGCAAGGCGTGGTCACCATTCCCGCGGCCGCATTCGGCGATGAGAGCCGCGGCTATCTGCGCATTTCATTCTGTGCCGATGAAGAGAGATTGAGCGAAGGCGTACGAAGATTGGGTGCAGCGCTGAAGTCGATCAAGTATTAACCACAGAGGACACAGAGGAAGAATCAGCCAAAAATGCCCAAAAGGCACAAAACGGAAATGGGTTGACAGCTCTTGCCTTTTCTTTCTTGTGCTTCTTGTGCCTTTTTTGGCTTACAAATCCTTCCTCTGTTTTTCCTCTGTGTCCTCTGTGGTTAAATTGTTTGTGAGAGCATCATGACGAAGAAATATCGCGTAGGCATTCTCGGTGCGACCGGCGTTGTCGGTCAGCGTTTCATTCAACTGCTCCAGAATCACCCGCAGTTTGAAGTCACGGCGCTCGCGGCTTCCGATCGTTCGCAGGGCAAGACTTATTCAGAAGCCTGCACCTGGCGTCTGCCCGGAGACATGCCTGAACAAGTTAAGCAGATCGTAGTTCAGCCTCCCGCGCCTCCGCTCGATTGCAATTTCGTCTTTTCGAGTCTGCCCACCGACGTTGCGAAAGATGCGGAAGAAAATTTTGCGCGCGCGGGTTACCCGGTCATCAGTAATTCGTCGCCGCATCGAATGGGCGCGGATATTCCTCTGCTGATTCCGGAAGTAAACCCGGAGCACATCGCGCTAATCGACTTTCAGCAAAAGACCCGCGGCTACGAACGCGGCTACATTGTGACGAATCCCAATTGTTCGGCGATTGCGATCGTGATGGCGCTTGCGCCGCTGCATGCAAAGTTTGGCATCACCTCATGCGTAGTCACGACGATGCAAGCGCTTTCCGGCGCGGGTTATCCGGGGGTCGCATCGCTCGACGCGACGGACAATGTGATTCCATTTATCGGCGGTGAGGAAGAGAAGATCGAAGCAGAGACTTTGAAGTTGCTGGGGCGCATCAACGGCAGCACCATTGATGCGCCGGCGATGACCGTTAGCGCGCAATGCAACCGGGTTAACGTTACGGACGGACACATGGCTTCGATACGAGTGAGTCTTTCAAACAAGGGTTCGGTCGATGAAATACGAGCGGCGCTTTCATCCTTCACGGCCGATCCGCAGCAGTTGAAACTTCATTCAGCGCCGGCAAAGCCAATCATTGTTAGAAACGAGAATGATCGGCCACAGCCGCGTCTCGACCGCGATTCAGGAAACGGGATGAGCGTCACCGTCGGACGTATCATGCCTGATAACGTTCTCGATTACCGCTTCGTAGCCCTGGGTCATAACACGATTCGCGGAGCTGCGGGCGCGGCGATCCTCAACGCCGAGTTGTTAATCGCAATGAACAAGCTGTAAACAGGTTTGTCGAGTAGGAACAGCAGCATGCCTTCGGTCGCCCTCATCTGCACTGCAAACAGATGTCGAAGTGTAATGGCTCATGCGATTTTCGTTGACCAGGCCCGCAAAAGATCGCTCCCGGTGACGATCTATTCAGCCGGGATAATCGATTTCTCGGATCAGCCTCCGTTGAGCGAGACTTCCAGGATCTGTCTGCAACACAACACTCCGCCTCCCAAAGAAAAACCTACGTGGGCTGGTCAGCTTCCACTTGATTCGATTAACCGATTCCTGGTGATGGAGCAAGATCACGCCGACGCGCTGATAAGCGAGTTCGGAATCTCACCGGACCGCATCAGTCTGCTGGGTACTTTCGATCCGCACCGCCGCGGCGCAGAGATCGCCGATCCTTTTTTCAGCTACAGCCAGCTCGTTTACGAACAGTCTTATCAGTTGATCCGTGATTGCATCATTGGCTATCTGGATACGACTGACGATCTTGATTGAGCTGACTACTGGGCTGTAGAAGCCACTAGCCATTCCGTAATCGCGCGCTTTAACTCGTCCAACTGATCGTCAAAGAAATGCCCGGCGCCTTTTATGACACGCAATTCCGCGGGAGCATTTTTAGAAACGCGCGCGATTAACTCGCGCAATCGATCGACGTTACCGTACTCGTCGTGCTCGCCGTGCACAAACAGAATCGGTTTGCGGCAACCAACGAGAAAACCAAAGTCGTATTTGTCTACCGGCGTGCCGATGCTGATCAGGCGCTTCACTCGATCGTCGTCGATGCCAACTTCCAGACCCACGCGCGCGCCGAATGAAAACCCGCACAGAGTGATTTCCTGGTTCGGATAATTCTCACTTAAATAATCCAACCCGGCGCGGACGTCTTCTCGTTCGCCGTAACCTTCATCGTGCGTGCCGGTGCTTTGGCCGACGCCACGAAAGTTGATCCGCAGGGTTGTTAGACCCGCGTCGTTCAAAGCCGCCGCCGCGCGAAACACGACCTTGTTGTGCATCGTGCCGCCGCCGAGGGGATGCGGATGCAGCACGAGCGCGACGCCGCGGGGCGGTTGCTCGCGCGGCTCTTTCAGAATTGCTTCGAGCCGGCCGTGCGCAACCGGAATGAAAAGATTTCCTGCTGGATACATTTCCCTGCTCCGATTTTCAATTGTCGATCTCAGGTTGTCAAAATCAAGCGAAGCTCACAATCTCGTTGATCAGCGGAACGCCCGCGACCCTGAGTGGTTTTTGGTTTGGCTTTGCGAGTCTTGGCGCCTTCGCGTCTTTGCGTGAGATGAGCTTTCGGATGGTAGTTTTCACGCCAAGACGCAAAGCCGCAAAGAAAAACCGCAAAGTAAGACACCATCGAACCTGACTAGAATTGACGCGCAGAGAAGAAAAGGTTTAGCTTTCGCAAAGCTTCAATCCCATGAATACGAGCGATCCATTTGCCGGTCTCAATCAGATTTCGCGGGTCATCGCCGAAACTGCGTCAGACGCGATCATCACGATCGACGAAGACAGCGCCATCCTCTTCGTCAATCAAGCGACGGAAAAAATATTCGGTTACTCGCGCGATGAGTTGATCGGGCAATCCCTCACCATGCTGATGCCGGAGTACCTGCGTCATCTTCATCGAGCCGGGATCGAGCGCTATGTAGGCACCGGCCAACGGCACATGAACTGGGAGGCAGTCCAATTGCCCGGCTTGCGCAAAGACGGAAGCGAAGTGCCGCTGGAAGTTTCGTTCGGCGAGTTTGTCGAAGACGGAAAACGTCTGTTTGCCGGCATCGCCCGCGATATCACTGAGCGAAAGCGAACCCAGGAGGCGTTGAAGCAAAGTGAAGAGCACCTGCGGTCGCTGATCGAAAATGCGACGGACATCGTCACGGTGTTGAATCGCGAAGGCAATCGCGTCTATGTCAGTCCTTCCGTCGAACGCTCGCTTGGCTATCGCCCGGAAGAATTGATTGGGAAGAATCCTTTTGAATTGGTCCATCCGGATGATGCGCAGGAACTACGCGAACTGTTTACTTCCGGCATCAGCCGGCCGGGCTTTATCGTCTCAAAAGAATTTCGCATTAAACACAAAAACGGTGGTTGGTACATCCACGAAGCCACCGCACACAATCTGCTCGACGATCCCGCGGTGGCCGGAATAGTGATCAACTCTCGAGACATCACCAATCGTAAGCGTCTGGAGCGACGACTGATTGTGCAGAGTGTGGCCGCGCGAATTCTCGCCGAAGCCGATTCGCTGGCCGCCGCTGCGCCGGCCTTGTTGCAGGACGTTTGCGAAAGTTTAGGTTGGGATCTCGGTCACTTTTGGATCGTCGATCGCGAAGCGAACGTCTTGAGTTGGCTGGCATCATGGAGCATTCCTTCACTCAATGCCGGCGAGTTCGAAGAAGCAAGTCGCGGCCGATCGTATAGTCCCGGCGTAGGGTTGCCGGGGATGATTTGGCAGGAAGGCGCTGCGCGTTGGATCAGCGATCTGGAAACGGTTGAAAACTTTCCGCGTGGTCCATTCGCTGCCGAAGCTGGATTGCGATCTGCATTCGGCTTTCCCGTCAAGTTGGGCAATGAAATCTCCGGGGTGATGGAATTCTTCAACCGTGAACGCCAAGTCGAAGATCCGACTTTGCTCGAAGTAATGGGCGCAATCGGAAATCAGGTCGGCCAGTTTGTCGAAAGAAAGCACGCGGAAGAAGAAAGCGCGAGCCTCTTCGACCGCGAACAGCGCGCGCGTCTGGAACTTGAAGCAACCATGGACCGGATGCGCCAGGTCCAGGTGGTGACCGAGATTGCGCTCGCGCATCTTTCGCTCGATAAACTACTCGCAGAGTTAATCGATCGCGTGCGCGAGGCGATGGACGTCGACACGGTTGTGATTCTGCTGATGGAAGACGACAGTCATCTGGTGGCGTGGGCGGCGAAGGGACTGGAACTCGATCTGAAGATTCGCGTGCCGATGGGCGCAGGCTTTGCCGGCCGAATCGCGCAACAAAAAGCGCCGATGGTGATCGATGACATAGATCAGGCCGATCTGTACACCCCGTTCCTGCGTGAGCACGGCGTGAAATCTCTGCTCGGCGTGCCGCTGCTGATCGAAGGAAGAGTGATTGGTGTAATTCATGTCGGCCGCATGGAGCGACGCCCGTTCGCCGAAGACGATAGGCGGCTGTTGGAACTGGTCGCCTTCCGCGTCTCACTGGCAATCGACAACGCGCGCTTGTTTGAAGAAGAACGCGCAGCTCGTCGCGAAGCGGAATCGGCCAGTCGCGCCAAGGATGAATTTCTCACTACTATTTCTCACGAGTTGCGGACGCCGCTGACGCCAATCATCGGTTGGATTCACATGATTCGGAACGACCTTTTGCCGCAAACTGAAACGACACACGGCCTGGAAGTCATCGACAAAAACTCTCAGTCTTTGAAGCGGCTGATCAATGACCTGCTCGACATGTCTGCGATTCTCAGCGGCAAAATGCGCATGGAGGAAGCGCCCGTACGGTTGACCGACGCGGTTCGCGAAGCTGTCGAGGCCGTGCGCACTCTGGCCGCGGGGCGCGAAGTCACCCTGCAACTCGACTCCAAGGCCTGCGACAACGAATCTGTTACCGGCGATCGAACGCGATTGGTTCAGACCTTCGTAAACCTGCTCGACAATGCGATCAAATTCTCGAAGCCGCACGGGGTCGTCAAGGTAACTTGCGAACTAAATGGCGACAACGCAATCGTCCGCGTCGAGGACGCCGGTCAGGGAATCGCGCCGGAGTTCCTACCCTTTGTGTTCGATCGTTTTCGCCAGGAAGATGGATCAAAGACCAGGACCCATGGCGGTCTTGGTTTGGGATTAGCCCTGGTGAAGAGTTTTGTCGAAGCGCACAAAGGAACAATTGAAGCGGAAAGCGGGGGACCGGGCCAGGGCAGCCGCTTCACGATTCGTTTGCCTCTGCAAAAAGATGCCGGCGCGTCGACTGCTGAACAGAGCCCTGCCACTCAGCCCGCAGTGACACGTGGGCCGGCGCATCTGATGATCATCGAAGACGATTCAGACACGTTGGAAATGCTAAGCGCCACGTTGAAGACAAAAGGCTTTCGCGTCACCGCTTTCGATTCGGCGGCTGACACTTTGCGAAACGCACCGCAGGCCGCAGTCGATTTGATCATCTCTGACATAGGAATGCCGGAGCTAGACGGTTTTGAAATGATCAAGCAATTGCGTGCGCTTCCGAATTATGAATCTGTTCCAGCGATTGCGCTGTCCGGCTATGCCTCGCCGAAAGACGTTAAGGCGGCGCTGGCCTCAGGATTCGATGCTCACGTTTCGAAGCCGGTCGATCCTTCAGAGCTGACCTCGATCGTAACCAGGTTGTTGAAGAGAGCGGCGCGGAGTGAACGCGGAACGCCGCTCAAAGCATGAAGTTCAGTCGAACCAACGCTTGTAGACTTTTACGGGCATTCGCACAGTCTTCGATCCGCGCAACGCAAACCACGAAACGCCTTCCTGCAGCATGTCGATTTCCAGAATGTAATCGCCCGGATCTTTCGGCGCGTTGATCGTCAACTGGAATTCTGCTTCCTCTCCCGGTTTCAGATCGCGCATCAAGGGCGCACGTCCGTCATCATTGGCAACGGCCTCACCATTTTGATTCAACCAATGATTTCCCAGATTCACTTGAAACTGATCGCCTGCTCGTTCGCGCGCCAGCCAGGTCGTATTGCTGATATTGCGCACCCTCACGTGAAGAGTTGCCTGCTGCGTTACATGCAATTGAGCTGGATAATCGCTCGTTTGAATCTCAGCGCGCAACGCCTCAAACGGCAGCGGCGAAAGTTTACGCGGCGGTCCGTGCGCGATGTAGACGGTGTAAGGATCTCTGCGCCAAAGAATCTGACAACGTGGGCAGGTGCTTTCGGTCGTGATCGCAACTCCGCCGTCAGGCACGGGAACATCCGGCGGCAACATCACGAACTTGTCTCCGGGAAGATGGCGCAGCGTCGCGTACCAAAGCACCTGAATGTAGCCTGGAATCGGCGACGTATGCGCGATGTAAACCGGACGCGAACCCGACGTGTTCACCGCCAAAGGCAATATCGTCGAAAAGTAGTCAGCGTCGAAGAGAAACATCCGCTGCGCAGTCTCGGCAGTTTTGTGATGAACCCATTGAAAGTAAATCCCCTGCGCGAGGATTAGCACGATCGCGGTAACAGCGAGCGCTCGTCGGGCGCGGGTTTTTCTTTCGCACAACCATGACAGCGCCGGCACTGTCAGAACGATCAAAAAGATCGGAACGGCAGCGAGGCGCAACGTATGGAGATAATCTTTGGTGAATGATGATGGCACGAACGAAACCGCCAGACCGAACACCACGAACCGCCACCACGGATCGACGCGTCTCTGTCTGATGAAAACAAACAGACTCGCCACGGCCAGCACGAATGTCGCCAACAGCAATTGACCCACACCATAGACGGCGGCGATCTGAAAATAATCAGGATCCCCGCGCACGATCATTCCCCACATATTGAGATTGCCGAAGTAGTGCTTGATAAATTCCCAGGCGATCTCGATGTAACTCATTTGCGGCGTAATGTAGGTGATCACATCAAATCGGGCCCGCAGCGCGCCGGGATGTCTGAAGTGAAAAATCAAAATCGGAATTACCGAGATTGCATATAGAACCCACACGCGCAGAATCGAAGGCAGTCGCTTCGGTTTGCGAAAAAACAGCAGGCCCAACGCCAGCATCGGCGCCAGCAGACGCCCAATCGAATACGTGTAAGTAAGCAGCGCCAGCGTCACCGCCAACGTCAGCGCATCAATCCAACTCCAACTGGCTTTGCTTACTAACCGATAAACGCACCACAGAAATAAGGCCAACAGCAGCGGATACAAGGCGACTTCGACCACGACGCGGCTCAACTCAAACAACCAGGGCATCAATAGCGCCATGATCATGACAACGATCGCGACGGCGCGTCGTTTTGTGATTCGGAAGGCGAGGATGCCGATTAGCAGCGCCGCGATCAGACCGGCAGACGCGCTGAACATTCGGGCGACGGAAATGCTCGGGCCGGTGATGCGATACAGCGCCGCCAACAAATAAATGTAGACAGGGTTTTTGTACTCGCCGAACGCGCGAAAGTAGAGTGGCCACGCCACGCCAATCTCATCACGTCCGCTTTGAGAAATCAGGTGCGCGTTGAAACCGACGGACGACTCATCGATAAATGATCCGGCCGGAATTCTGCCGGCGTCGTGAAGATAAATTATAGCCCCGACGACGAACACCAACAGGAACGCGAGAGTAGTTGAGTGACGATGAAAGAAGGCTTGAGAGGACTTTGGCATCTTGAGGGTTAATGTTCGTCCTCTCGAAACAAGTAGACAGATCCACCGAAGATGGCTTCGGGCGTGCGGTGACGATAAGCGTCAAAGAAATTCTGGCGCTCGGTTTCGCTGGCCCAATGCCCGTTAACTCTTAACAGCTCAGGCACGGTCGAACCGTTGAGAAAGCTCGCGCCGATGGCGATGTAGCGCGACTTCTCAATCTCCACATCGTCATAACGCGTCACGGTAATCGGATTGACTCCGTAGTGATGGAGCATGATGAAATCGCCCAGGAAGCTCGAGCGCGCTTTCGTCTCGCCGCGCGCACGCAAGTACGCCGCGACTGCCGCGGTGTCGTCGCCCCACTCGACGTTCGAGTCCGACAAGTACCACCAGTGCGGATGCGCGGAAGCAAGTTGATTGAAGTAACTAATATGATCGGGATAGGCGCGCACCGCTTCGACAATCATCCATGACGTCAGGACGACCGCAGCCAACATTCCGACGCGTAAAACTTTTCTCGATTTGAACAAACGCGCCAGCAACGCGCCACCAAGCATAAATAGAAACGAATACGCGGGCAGATAGTAGCGCACGCCGATGTCGATGCGGCTGCCGAGAACGTAGAACGTGTAGACAAGAAAAGGCACGAGCATCCAAAGCAGACGCGCGTCTCGTTTCCTGATCCATTCGTAAGTGGCCCAGGCGAGCGATGCCAGCGACAGCAGCAGAAACGGCAGCGTAGTTTTGAGCGCGAACGCGACGGGAAAGTAATACCACCAACCCATGCGACCAAACATGCCGAGGAATCCGGCTGGATGGCCTTCCGCGTTGTGACGCACCTGTCTCAGAATTCCGAGAATGAAATCAGCGGGCAAGAGGTGCGAGAGCAAACTGGTCAGCACTGTAACTTTCCCCGCAACGCGCGGAAACGATTCCTGAATCCATTGGGCGTCTGGCGCACCAATCGGCCGGTGCTGAAACAGGTAGCCGGCGTTGATGATCACGATCATAACGACCGCCACAATAACAATGTGCGCTATCGGATCTCTTCTCTTGTTTTTCCTGGTGCGCCAAATAATTACTCCAAAGAAAACTGCCAGAATCGGTCCCGCTAAAAGCATCGAGAACTTTGCCAGCAGCGCGAATCCGGCTGCCAGGCCAATCCAAATCGCATGCTTAAGAGATCGATCATTCGCGTATCGATAAAGACTGATAAAGAAGACCAGATAACCCAGCATCGCCGGCATGTCCGTCTGCACAACGCGCCCATGCGCCAGAACAGTCGGCTCGAGCACAAACAACGCGATCGCCAACACTGCCGCAAACGAACCAAACAGCTCGCGCGCAAAACGAAAGATGACCAGGCCCAGCACAACGCTCAGCAGGATCATCGGAATGCGTGGCCAGAACGAAAGCGCTGCGAAGCTATCCGGATTATTCTCCCAAAAACTTTCCGCGTACGACCACTTTTCCGGAATCGATCCGGGCTCGCCGTGAATCTGTTCGGGCTTGATCTCGTTTGGCTGAATGAAGAGCAGCGGAATGCCCGCGGCGAATTTTGCGAGCGGCGGATGTTCGTTCACAAGTTGGAAGTTCCCGGTGGCCAGATGATAGTATGCCGACGGAATCATCACGACCTCGTCCACGGTAATGCTCTTGCGCGAAATTACGGCGAACATCTGGAGTGCCATCGCTGCGAGCAACGCGGCGCAGAGCAACTCAGCAACGTGCGCCGTGGCCCAGGCGCGTAACTTAGCGAATGCCCGCGTCGCGTCTATCGCGACGATTGCATCATCTGCTACTGCTGTCTGATTCAATGGCTGGTCCATCCAATTCCCGTTTCAAGATCAAAGCTGATTACGTCGCCGGTCTGGTCGTGGCGCTCGCGCCGCTCGTCTATTTCTTTCCGGCCTTGCGCGAAGGAAGAATACTTTCTCCCGACGACGGCGTAATTTTCAATGTGCCGTTGCGTGTCGCGGCGGCAAACATCATTCGATCGGGTTATCTGCCGCTTTGGGATCCTTATATTTTCTGCGGCATTCCGCTGCACGGCGCAGCACAAGCTGGACTGCTCTTCCCGCTCAACTGGTTCTACCTACTCGCCTCCCCGCCCATCGCGACGAATCTGATGATGCTGTCGACGTACGCAGTCGCTGGTATCGGCGCGTACGTTTATGCGCGACGCGCGGGCGCGGACATTGCCGGCGCAATCGCGACCAGTTTGATTTGGCAATCGAGCGCGTTCATGGTCGAGCAGATTGGCCACACGAACATTCTGCATACAGCAGCCGAGATGCCGTGGACGCTTTGGGCCGTCGATGGTTACCTTCGAAACGGAGCGCGACGGCGCGGCCTCCTGTTAGTCGGGCTGATTGCATTACAAGTTTTCGCGGGTCATCAACAAACTCTAACTTACTCGCTGTTACTCACCGGCGCGTACGCCTTCGTGATGTCGCGCTCGCTGCAAAAAACGCGGGCCACATATTTCGCATTCACAGCTTTCATTGTTTCAGGATTAGCGCTGGCGGCGGTGCAAATCTTACCGACGTTCGAGTTGCTGCGCAACAGTCTTCGGGCGACGGCCACTTACGAGTTCTTCGGATCGTTTTCGCTGCCGCCCCAATTTCTGCAGACGTTTTTCGCGCCTTACGTCCTGGGGGGAGGCAACGGTCTGATCTTTCGCGCGCCGTACATCGACCGGCCATTCTTTGGCGAGTACGCCGCATACGCCGGCGTTCTTACTCTGATGCTCGCGGCCTTCGTTGTCATTTCAAAGCGCGACACGCGCACAAAGTTTTGGGCTGCGGTATTTGTCGTCACCCTGTTTCTGGCCCTCGGCCACTTCATGCCGTTCGGTCTTTACAGGATCTTCTATCAAGTGCCTTTGCTGAACTTATTTCGCAGCCCGGCCCGTCACATGATGGAAGTTCAATTCGCGCTGGCTGTGTTGGCAGGCCGGGGAATCACGGTAATTCGATCTGGTGAGCGCAGCAAATGGCTTACTGCCGCGCTGATCGGGATCGTGGTCTTTGTGATCACATGCTTGACGGTGACATGGTTTCGGCCGGCGGCTTTTCATCTTAGCCGCGAGGTTCCCATCAACGTCCTGCGCGCTCCCGAATTGTTTCTGCCCATCTTTATCTCTCTGCTGAGCGCGATCGCTCTGACAATGTTCGCGCGCTCAAAGAATCGTCGCACTCTGATCTTCTTGTTCGCAGTTCTGATTTTTGATTTGTTCATGTACGGCAACGGCAGCGCGTGGCGGACACACAGTCCCGAGCGCGATTCCGAGCTTTGGCACGAGCCCGAGGCGGTCAAGTTTCTGCGCGACCGTCAGTCCCAAGATGCTAATGCGCCCTTTAGGATTCTCACTCAGGATCGAGTGTTCGATCCCAATCTTCCGATTTCAACCGTGGCGCCTGAAGGGTTCGATTTCTCTCTGCAGCCCGACATCTACATGATGCACGGGATCGAGAACGCCGGCGGTTATGACGGCTTCGGCCTGTCGCGCTACAGCCGCTTGGCCGGCGATATGAAAGTATGGGGCGAGCTGACTGAGCCCGAAAGAACGCTGCGCGGCGACAGTCGCGAACTGGATCTGCTGAACGTGCGTTACTTGCTGGCGCGACCGTCGATTGCCGTGTCAGCTCCGAAGAATTTTCCTGCGGCGCCCGCGCGCTACGGCAATCAACAGTTTGCGGAAACGGATTTAGGTTTGTCTCCGATCGCATCGGGCCAGCGGCTGTCCTTCAATGTACCGCCGACAGAAGTCGATCGCATCGCTCTGTTAACCAGTCTTAACTGGTCCGATGTTGTTCCTGACCACGCCACGGTGGCAACCATTACTCTGCGCAGCCAGGATGGAAAGACATTTGATTTTGAGATACGTGCCGGTGATCACTCTGCTGAATGGTCATACGATCGCCCGGACATTCGCGCGCGGATCAAGCACAAGCGCGCTCCCGTCGCGACGAGTTACCCAGTCGATGACCCGAACGGAAAATTCGAGGGACATACTTACGTCAGTTCGTTCACGTTACCGGCGAAGACGAAGATCGCGTCTGGCTCAATCACGATCGCGGCACTGAAAGATGCTCCGCAATTGAGCTTGACCATCGCACGTATCTCGCTCGCGAACGGCGAACAGGCGTTTCCGCTGCGCAGCGAATGGTTGACGAAGGATTCTTCGCAAGTGATCCCGGTATCAGCGGTACCGATTTCAAATGATCAGCGCTGGAAGAAAGTGGGCGATCTAAAAGATGTGTCCGTCTTTGAAAATACGCGCATGCTGCCGCGGGTTTGGCTCGTGAACGAGGCGCGCACGATGCCGGAAGCTGAAATGCTGCAAGTGATTCGCACTGGAAAATTCACTGACGGCAAGGTTTGGGATCCGCGACAAGTCGCGCTGGTCGAAGGGAAGATCGACTTCACCTCAAGCGCGCGCGGCGCGAACGCAAACGCCACTTTGATTGCCCACGAACCAAATCGCGTGGTGGTAGGAACGAAATCAACGGAGGCGGCGATCCTGGTTTTGAGCGAGAATCATTATCCGGGCTGGCGTGCTTATGTTGATGGAAACCTGGTGGAAACTCTCAGAATTGATTACAACCTCCGCGGTGTCACTCTACCCGCCGGCGAACACAGGATCGAGCTTATTTATCGCCCGAAGTCCGTGGTAATTGGTTTGGTATTTTCTCTGCTCACCTTAATTGGGCTCGGCGTGTGGTGGAACGGGTTTCTCCCTCGGAAATTAACACGCAGTCCTTAATTATTCCCTGCCCAAAAGAACAAAACCGGCGCTAATTTCGTAACAAATCTTTCGCGGCAAACACCTGCTTGCCTGGCAACCGAAGCGCCACGTACAATCTCAAATTGCATTCGTGGCGACTGAGACGAAAAGAGACGTGAGTATCAAAAAAGATGGCTAGTGTAGATAAAATATTAACCAAGGTTTTCGGCAGCAGTAACGAGCGCTTTCTGAAATCGATCCGTCCGATCATCGAGCAAATTAATTCGTTCGAACCCGAGATTCAGAAGCTTACCGACGATCAGTTGCGCGAGAAGACCGCGCTCTTCAAGGCGCAGATTCAGGATGCAGTCAAGGACGCGCGTGACAAAGACGATCGCAAGTATCGCGAGCAGCAAGTGCTGAATGACATCCTGCCTGAAGCGTTCGCGGTGGTGCGCGAGGCCAGCGTGCGCACGACGGGGATGCGCCACTTCGACGTGCAGATGATCGGCGGCCTGGTGTTGCATCAGGGGAAGATCGCAGAGATGCGAACGGGCGAAGGGAAGACCCTCGTGGCAACGCTGCCAGCGTACTTAAACGCAATGACTGGGCGCGGTGTACACATCATCACCGTAAACGATTACCTGGCCTCGCGCGACGCCGAATGGATGGGACAGATTCATCGCTTCCTTGGTTTGACCGTCGGTTGCATCCAGAACGACATGGACGACTTCGAGCGTCAGACCGCTTACAACGCCGACATCACCTACGGCACCAACAACGAATTTGGCTTCGATTACCTGCGCGACAACATGAAGTTCGATCTCGCGACGTGCGTGCAGCATGGCCATTACCACGCGATCGTTGACGAAGTCGATTCGATCCTGATTGACGAGGCGCGCACGCCGCTGATCATCTCTGGCCCTTCTGAGGAATCAACCGACAAGTATTACCAGGCGAACGCAATCATTCCGCAGCTCGTGCGCGGTGAAGAGCTGGAAGAAAACAAAAAAACCGGCGACTATGTCGTCGATGAAAAGAACCATTCGGCGGTGCTGACCGAAGACGGTGTCGACAAAGCTGAGCGTCTGTTGGGCGTCGGTAATCTTTATGATCCCGGCAACATGGAACTGCTGCATTGCGTCGAGCAGGCGTTGAAGGCGCACACCCTTTACCGGCTCGATCATCAATACGTCGTACAGGACGGCGAAGTGATCATCGTCGACGACTTCACCGGACGTTTGATGAAAGGCCGCCGCTGGTCCGATGGTTTGCACCAGGCCGTCGAAGCGAAGGAAGGCGTCAAGATCGAGCGCGAGAACCAGACGCTCGCAACCATTACTCTGCAAAATTATTTTCGTCTTTACGAAAAACTTTCGGGCATGACGGGTACGGCCGAAACCGAAGCGGCTGAGTTCCATTCGACGTACAAGCTCGACGTGATCGTGATTCCGACGCACATGCCGATGGTTCGCAAGGACAATCCTGACGTGATCTATCGCACGCTGCCTGAAAAGTGGAACGCGGTCGTCGATGAAATCAAAGAGCTGCACGAGAAAGGCCAACCGGTCCTGGTCGGCACAGTCTCGGTTGAAAACTCTGAGTTGATTGCCCGCAAACTGCAGCGCATCGGTGTTCCGCACAACGTGCTCAACGCAAAGTATCACGAACGCGAAGCGGAAATCGTGGCGCAAGCCGGACGCAAAGGCATGGTGACGATCGCCACGAACATGGCTGGCCGCGGCACGGATATCCTGCTCGGTGGAAATCCGGATTTCATGACGCGCGAGTTTCTGAAGGAACAGGAAATCGATCCCGACGAAGCGAATGAATCGCAGTGGCAAGAGGAATTCTTGAAGGCCAAGCGGATCGTCGAAGCCGAGCACAAGGAAGTTGTCTCGCTCGGCGGGCTCCACATTCTCGGCACCGAACGTCACGAATCGCGCCGCATCGACAATCAGCTTCGCGGACGCGCAGGCCGCCAGGGCGATCCTGGATCGTCGCGCTTCTTCCTTTCGCTGGAAGATGATCTGATGCGCATCTTTGCCGGCGACAAAGTGAAAGCGCTGATGCAGCGACTCGGGATGGAAGAAGGCACCGCAATCGAATCCAAAATGGTTTCCAAGCGGATCGCCGCCGCGCAGAAGTCGGTCGAGGGCCGCAACTTTGAAACGCGCAAGCACCTGCTGGAATACGACGACGTAATGAACAAGCAGCGCGAGACGATTTACGGTCTGCGCCGCCAGTTGATGGAAGAACCCGACCAGCGCGACTACCTGATGGGCGATCCGCCCAAGGCCGGTGTCGCTTACGATCTGCTTTCAGATCTGACACGGCAATATTTGAATCCTGATGTGTCGGCGGACGATTGGGACATCGAGAACTACAAGATTCAGATCAAAACGATCTACGACTTCGATGCCGAGTCAGAACAGATCGACTTTCAGCATCTCACTTCTGAAGAAATCACCGATGCGATTTGGGATAAGGTGAAAGCGAAATACGCCGACAAAGAAAAGCAAATCGGCGAAGAAGCGATGCGTACCTACGAGCGCATCATCATGCTTAACATCATCGATGCGCAGTGGAAGGACCACCTGCTCGCTCTCGATCACTTGAAGCAGGGCATCGGTTTGGTGGGATACGGTCAGAAGGATCCGCTGGTCGAATACAAGAAAGAAAGTTTCGATCTGTTTCAGGCGATGCTGGATCGGATCGACACGACGACAATTCGATCGCTCTTTAACTTGCAGGTTGTCGCTGAGGAATCACCTGACGAGATTCGCCGCCGCCGGCTGGCCGCTCGGCGTCGTGGTTCAATGCAATTCACCGGACCTAATCAGGGCGCAGCCGCCGCCGGAGAAGAAGCCGGCAAGACCAAAACCGTCACCCGCAACCAACCAAAGGTCGGTCGCAACGATCCGTGTCCATGTGGTTCAGGAAAGAAATACAAGAAGTGCCATGGCCTGGTCTAACTCAAGACTTCGAATGTCTCCCATGATGTCGCATCACACAGCTCACGTTTTTTCGGGCCAGGTAATTTGCCTGGCTATTACGACTCTATTTCTTTGTTGCGGCGATGCCGGGGGGCAAACTTCGGTTGACTCCAAAGCTCTTGCCGATCGCGAACGAGGCATCCAGCTTTTTCACCAGGAGGATTTTCAGCGCGCGGTCGAAGCGCTTGAGAAGGCCGTCAAGTCCAACAAGCAAGACTATGACTCGTGGTATTTCCTGGGCCTGTCCCAACTACGCACCAAAGATCTGAAAGATTCGACCAGGAGTTTTGAAACTGCTTTAAAGCTCAAGCCGAACTCTGCGGGCGCTCAGGTAGGGCTGGCGTACAGCCTCTTGCTTAGAAACAAATTGAGTGACGCGCTGCGCGAGGCAAACGTCGCGCTGACTTTGGATTCTGCGAACGCTGAAGCTCACTATATCGCCGGAGTCGTTCAACTTCGTACCGGTCGTGAAACCGACGCGCTCGCCCAAGCTGAAACTGCTGCGAAAATCAATCCCGAGTATGCGGTGGCTTACCTGCTCAAGAGCGAGGCATTGGCTAAGTTGGCTTCGAGTACGGTAATCGACGACGATCGCGAGGGAACAAAAGACCAGCGCACGCAGCGGTACCGGGAAGCCGAAGCGGCGCTGAGCGAGTATCTGCGCCGGGCGCCGGATGGACCATTCAAGGAAACCTGGAAGGAACAACTGGAAACTCTGCGCTTGATGACTAACAACTTTCCGGAAGGCGATCCACGCCGAATTACCGCCTCAAAAGATGTAACTACAAAGGTGCGCGTGCTGGCGAAACCGGAACCAGCCTATACCGAATTGGCGCGGCAGCATGGGGTTAGCGGCACGATTGTTTTGCGCTGTGTCTTTATGGCCGATGGCACGGTCAAACACTTATTCGTCGTCAGCGGCTTGCCGGACGGATTAACGGAACAAGCAATCGAGGCGGCTCGTCGTATCAAATTCATTCCGGCGACCAAGGATGGCAAGCCGGTTTCGATGTGGATGGAACTTCAATATAACTTCAACACGTATTGAACGGCTTTCTTTGACAGAGTCGGATTCTCAACTTGCACGCTTGCGCGCCAGTTCGAAAAAGAGGTCCATCCCCTTCTTCATCTCGTCGTCCAGAGTGAATGCGATGTTGTTTGTGAGGTACTCACGAATTTCTTCGCGAGTTAATCCAAGCTGAGTTTCATAGCTCGCCGCGATGTCGTCCAGGTGCGCGAGTCCCTCGTCGCGGGCTGCGGCAAAATCGATCGAGCCCACGGCTGAGGCACTTTCCCTGCGCGCCATCCACATCGCAAAGACAAATCCGAAACCAGTATAGTCATGCCACAGCGTCGCCAGATCAAAAACGAGAAATCGATCACGCGGAATTCTCATCGCGGGATCGCCGATGATGAGCGCGGCGTCAGCTTTCGTCAGCATCGATTTCAAATCAGGCGGCGAAGTATCCCACTGCGGTTCGACCTTCAGGAACTCGCGGAAAATAATTTTCACCAGCGCAACCGACGTACGCGATGAGTTGTCCAGCGCAACGCGCTCGACTTTTTTCAGGTTGTTGCGGCGCGTGACCAGCACTACACTGCGCACGGCTGAGCGCGAGCCGACGCAGACGCCGGGAACCATTTCGATATTCGGAATTCGCTGAGACTCAATGACCGGGACCAGCGCGGCATCGACTTCACCCGTCGCCAGCATCTCGGCGCAACGAGCCGGTGCTGTGTCCGTGAATAACTGAACGGAGTCACGTTGCGAGCCTTTGATAAAACTCCAAATTAGCGGCGCAGTGTTGAGATAACTGGAAGCCGCAATGCGTGGCAAATCATTGTCAAGTTCTTTGTTCATTAGGTCACAATTCAAATTGACAAGCGTTAGAGTACCGACTTTAGTCGGGCTTTTGTAGCGGCAAAGAGGCCAACTAAAGTTGGTACTCTGTACGCCGCTTTGCCGACTATCGCTTTCCGTCTATATTTGTCGCGGCAATCGCGCCAGACAGAGGACATGCCAATTTACGACATAACAAATTCCATTCGCTCGCAGATGCCGGTTTACGAAGGCGATCCCAGCGTTGAGATTGCGGCGTGGTCATCAATGTCGAAGGGCGATTCCGCAAACGTTTCGTTTCTGCATCTGGGCGCCCATACCGGAACGCACGTCGACGCGCCCGCGCATTTCATCAAAGATGCCGCGAAGATCGATTCGCTTCCTCTCGACATCTTGATTGGGCCAGCTCGCGTGGTTCGCGTGCCCGACGAGGCAACCGAAATCGATCGCGACTTTCTGGCGGCCCGCGATCTTGATCGAGTCGAACGAATCTTATTTCACACGCGCAATTCGGGCTTTTGGAATGAAGCCTTTCGCAAAGACTTCACACACTTGCTGCCGGAAGCGGCAGAGTATCTGATCGACAAAGGAATCAAACTCGTTGGCATAGATTATCTTTCGATCGAGAAGTTTCACTCAGGTCATCACCGCACCCACATCGCGCTACTATCCAGTGGCGTCATAATTTTGGAGGGCTTGAATCTCAGTGAAGTGCCTGCTGGCGATTACGAACTAATCTGTTTGCCACTAAAACTTTCCGAAGGCGCCGGCGATGGTGCGCCCGCTCGCGCGGTGCTGCGAACGATGTAGCGCAAGACGCTATCTTGCGCTCACTGAGAAATGCCTGACCCGCAAAAACAAAAGAAACCCGATCGTCAGTATCGCGAACGCGTATACAAAATCGTTCGCCGCATTCCGATCGGCCGCGTAATGACTTACGGACAGATAGCTTACATGCTTGGAGAAGGTTACACGCCGCGGACAGTCGGCTTTGTCATGCACGGCGCCGACGAAACCAACACACCATGGCATCGCGTGATCAATTCGCAAGGCAAGTGCTCGACGGGACGTATCGTGTTGCCGGCTGACAAGCAGCAACGAATGTTGGAACGTGAAAGTGTGAAATTTGATAAGACCGGCCGCTGCGATCTCGAAACGTTTCTTTGGAATCCTCGTAATATCAAGAGAGAGAAAGCCGCGAAGGCTCGCGGCACTTTGTATCGACGATCAAGGAAACGCACAGCAAAGGAAAAGCGATGAATATCGATCCCAAGCCGCAGAACGCGCCCTATGAAGTTAGCCCGCGTCGCTATTCAGTCTCGCATCAAATGGCGACGACGGCGTTCGAGCTGCCAAACTTTCGCGTATTGCAAAACCTCGGCGTGGTCCGCGGCATCGTGGTGCGATCGCGAAACGTCTTTGCAACGCTTGGCGCTACTTTTCAACAAGTCGTGGGCGGTAACATCACGATCTGGACGAGGATGTGCGAAGAGACTCGCCGCGACGCTTTCGAAATCATGATTCAGCATGCTTCCGAGATCGGAGCCAACGCGATTATCGGTATGCGTTACGACACGACGGAGATTTCCACCGGCGTCACCGAAGTTCTGGCTTACGGCACGGCAGTCATCGTCGAACCCACCGATTCAGGTTACCGCGAATGAGTCAGGAAGATTTGGATCCGCGCAAGCTCGAACGCGCGCGCGACGCGTTTCGCTCGGTCGAGTACGCAAAGTTTCTCGGCTTGGAAATGGGAGAAGTTGGCGACGGTACGGCCAGCGTTCACCTCGACGCTCGCGCTGAGTTGTTGCAGTACCACAGCGTCGTTCATGGCGGCGCAATCGCTTCACTGATTGACACCGCGTCGGCCTTTGCCGTGCTGACGCGAATCGATCTCGATGAGCGAGTTACCACAACCGATCTCACTATTCACTACCTTCGGCCAATCAGTTCAGGACGCATGACGGCTACAGCGAGAATCATTCGCGGAGGCCGGCGGCTCGTCGTCCTCTCGGTCGATGTCACGAACGACCGTAACGCGTTGGTGGCGACGGCCGTGACGACTTACCTAAGACTCCAATAAATCGCGCAAAAACCTCAACAAATCCGGCAAAGATAGGCATAGACAACAACGCCGGCAAAATGCCAAAATGGTTTTGGCTCACTTGTCCCCGATGAGTCGCCATCCTCAACACTCACCGACAGCACAAAATGCATTCTCTTTACGATCTACTTTTGACTCAGCACGGCCGTCAGCTCGTGCCGGTTCGCTGTGCTTATTCGACCGTCACGCACCTTCATCGATATTTCGAAGAGGTTGTGCTCGAAAATAATTTGAGCGCGCTGGTGATCGAGTCGCTGCCGTTTTCGTCCAAGCGCAGCGCAAGAGAGAAAGCGCGTATTCGCGAACTCGCACGCGGCGATCGGCGGGCGTTCTTCTTTGTGCATCAAGCGGACGCGATGACTGATCTCGCCAGCAGTCTCGGATCAGCAGGACCGATACTTCTGCCGCAGACCGCCGACACCCACGTCAACGAACATTTCATCGTGATTGCCGATGCGCGGTTCTCTGCGCTGTTGGCAACCGTCCGCGGCCGAACTGATGCGCGCGTCGGCGCGGATGAAGTTATCTGGACGTTCGAGCCCGATATTGTTTATTCCGCGCTTGAATATTTGATGGCGCGCGTGGGCGCCGAGCATCCTTATCAGGCGTCGGTATTTGGAAACGCGGTGCGCACGTCGATGCCGAAAGCAACTTCGCTGCAACTTACGATTAGTGTCACCACCAAGGTTGCGCATCTGCTTCAGGAACAAGCTGGACGCGAGATCGCCGTCAATCGAATTGCTACCGCCATTCGTGAATCGTTGGAGTTGGGCGTGATTCTGCAAAAGACAGTGGATGAAGTAGGCGTGGCGTTGAACGTGGCCAATTGCGCTTTGCGCGTGGAAGGATCTTCGAGCGAACAAGCTCTGACTTATTTCTATTTCGATGACGAGGCCGAGAAGACAGCTGATAAACTGACTCAAGATCTCGATCAGCACTGTCTACGTCTGGCGGAACGTCAGGATGTGATTGCTCACGATGGTGATGATGAAGTTGAATCGCAAACGCAGCAATTAGCTTTCGCAGTTGTGCCGCTGGTATTTCACGAACGCTTGATGGGAGCGTTACAGGTGACGGCGGCGGATCCAGCGCGGGTGTGGCATGAAAACGAACTTCTTTTGCTCCGTACGGTGGCCAATCAAGTTGCGGTCGCGGTGAACCACGCCGCGTTGTTTGCTCAGATTCAGCAACAGGCTCTGACCGATGCCTTAACGGGTTGCTACAACCGTCGCTCGTTCGAAATGCAACTCGACAAAGACATTCAAATGGCGAAGCGTCTGAATCAGCCGTTGTCGCTGATCATGCTCGACCTCGATCGCTTCAAACACCTGAACGATAGTGCCGGCCACGACGCCGGTGATGAGGCGCTGCGCCTCCTGGCAAATTGTTTTCGGCAGGAACTGCGTGGCGTCGATTCAGCGGCACGATTCGGCGGTGATGAATTCGCGCTCATTCTGCCACAGGCTTACGCGGACGGGGCCATGATCGTTGCCGAGCGTCTGCGGAAGCGAATCGAAAAGATTCAGATCCCGGGATTTGGAAATCTGACCACATCAATCGGGATCGCGACCTTTCCGCTTCACGCCGGTTCGCGCATCGAATTGTTCCGCGCTGCCGACGATGCGCTATACGCGGCGAAACGCGCCGGACGCAATCGAGTTATGCTCTCACAGAACACCACGGACGCGCCGTCACCGATGGCTCTTAGCGCTGACGACACGCGCACACCCGATCTGAGCGGCGAGCATGTGATGTAGTTCCAGCCTCGCTTTGCCACTCAAATCATTCTCACTTAAACTCAAAATTCAGAGTCCACAATTCTCCGAGCTTCCTCGAACGATCTTCATTCGAGGTAAGTTGGATTGAATCTCTGTTTGAGTTCATGGGTGATCTGCGAAAACTTCTTCGCTATTTTCGGCCGTACAAGGTCTCATTGATTGTAGGCATCGCCTGCATTTTCGTGGGCGTTATCTTCAACGTCAGCATTCCGCTCATCGTCGGGAAGGCGATCGATGCGAAGTGGGCCGATGTAACCTGGACCAAGCTGACGATCGCGGCGCTGAAGGTGCTAGGCGCCAGCGTCTTGAGCGGAGTGTTTCTGTTTCTGCAACGCCGCATTCTAATCGGCATGTCGCGCCACGTCGAATACGATCTGCGCAACGATTTCTATGCAGCACTCGTCGATCAACCACTTTCATTTTTCCAGGAACATCGGACCGGCGATCTAATGTCGCGCGCGACTAACGATCTCGCCGCCGTGCGTCAACTCGCGGGGCCGCTGATCATGTATTCGCTGCAGACTGTGTTCGCGGTCGCCATCATTCTCCCGATTATGTTTGTCATCAGTTGGAAGCTCACGCTATTGCTGTTCGTGACGATGCCGCTGGTGTCGCTAACAGTCAAGATCTTTGGGCAGCAGGTTCACGTTCGCTTCGAGAAGATTCAGGATTTCTTTTCGCAGATTACCGCGCGCGCGCAGGAAAATTTCACCGGCGTGCGCGTGGTGCGCGCTTATGCCCAGGAAAATGCCGAGATCGAAGCTTTTAACCAATTGAACTACGAATATGCGCAGAAGAACCTCGGACTCGTACGCATCGATGCGCTGATGCGACCGCTGATGACGTTTCTGATCGGCTTTGGATTTGTGCTGATCATTTGGGCCGGCGTGCCAATGGCTGTGCGCGGCGAACTCACCGTAGGCCAGTTTTTTGAATTGAACATGTATTTGTTTCGTCTGATCTGGCCGCTGATCGCGATTGGTTACGTGGTGAATCTCTATCAACGGGGCCTGGCGAGTTGGAAGCGAATGCAAGCGATCTCGACGATCAAGCCGCTGATTGCTGATGCGCCTCATGCGATGCCACAGCCGCCCATCCAGGGAAAGATCGAGTTCCGCGATTTCACTTTTCGTTATCACGCCGAGTCGGAACCCGTACTGCGCGACGTTAACTTGACGATCGAAGCGGGCCAAACCGTTGCGTTCGTCGGCCGCACGGGCAGCGGCAAATCAACTTTGGTGAATTTCATTCCGCGAGTGATCGAAGCGCGCGCCGGCGCTCTGCTCATCGATGATGTTCCGGCGGACAATTATCCGTTGGCGCAACTGCGCGGCGCGATCGGCTATGTCCCGCAGGAAACTTTTCTATTCAGCAATTCGCTCGCGAAAAACATCGCGTTTGGTGTTGATCAGACAGAGCGCGAAAAGATCGAGTGGGCCGCCGAAATCGCCGGTTTGACCGATGACGTCCGCGATTTTCCCGACGGCTTTGACACGCTGGTGGGCGAACGCGGCATCACGCTTTCCGGCGGACAGAAACAGCGGACCGCGATCGCCCGCGCAGTCTTGCGCGAGCCGAGAATCCTGATTCTCGATGACGCGCTATCGTCGGTCGATACGTACACGGAAGAAAAGATTTTGTCGAAGCTACGCGGCGTGATGCGCCAGCGCACCAGTATCATCGTATCGCATCGCGTCTCAACCGTGCGACACGCCGATCTGATTTGCGTCCTCGATGACGCGCGCATCATCGAACGCGGCACGCACGATGAATTGCTCGCGCTTGGCGGCGAATATGCTGAACTTTATGAACGGCAGTTGTTGGAAGAGGAGTTGGCAGCGACCTAGCGCGTTGCCGATTTTTGATTGCCAATTGCCGATTGCGGTTAGCCTTAGAAGATGCGAGTTTGAAGATGACTAAATCGGCAATCGCAAATCAAAAATAATCTAATGTCTACTCCAGTCAAACAATTTCATGAAGAAGAAGCCATCGGCAAGACGTACGACTTTCAAGTCGCCCGCCGCTTGCTAGGCTATCTCAAACCGTACGTCAGGCTGCTGATTCCGGCGCTGATTCTGACGCTACTGCTGAATTTATTTGGAATTCTTCAGCCGCTCTTCACGCGTTTCGCGATCGACTGGTACATCCTGCCGAAAAGAACCGAAGGAATCGGTCTGTTTGCGCTCGCGTTTGTTGCGAGTCAGTTCCTGCGACTGATTTTTTCGTATTTCCAGGTCGTATCGCTGAATACGGTCGGCCAATACGCAATGTACGATCTGCGCCGAGAGATTTACGCCAAGCTCCAGCACCAGGAAATTTCTTATTACGATCGAAATCCGGTCGGCCGCATCATCACGCGTTTGACGGCCGACGTCGATGCATTGAACGAGTTGCTGACCTCCGGCGTGACCGATCTGCTCGGCGACCTCGTCATGATCGTCGCGATCATCGGCGTGATGGCTTACATGGATTGGCGTTTGACCCTGGTGACTTTGTTGACGGTGCCGATGCTGGTAGCGGCGACAACCTGGTTTCGCAAAGGCGCCCGGCGCGGTTATGACCTGGTGCGCACGCGGATCGCGCGTATCTACGCATTTCTGCAAGAGCATTTCTCCGGCGCGCAGACAGTGCAGATTTTCAACGCCGAACTGAAATCGATTCGCCGCTTTGCGAAAATCAACGACGAACATCGCCAGGCAAACATCGACACGATTTTCTATTACGCCGTGTTCTTTCCGCTCGTAGATTTCATTGGCGCGGTCGGCATCGCGCTGGTGATTTGGTTCGGCGGCTATCGCGTAATGCAACACGCGCTGACGCTGGGCGGCTTGGTCGCGTTCATTCAATACTCCGGCTTTTTGTTCCAGCCGATTCGCGACATTTCGGACAAATACAACGTGCTGCAGGGCGCGGTAGTCGCTTCGCATCGGATCTTTCAAACGCTCGATCAGCCGATTCTGATCACGACGCCGGCAAATCCTAGGAAGCAAGGTCGCGCGGAAGGCCGCATCGAATTCGAGAATGTTTGGTTCGCTTACAAAGATGAAGATTGGGTTTTGAAAGACGTTTCGTTCAGCGTTTCGCCCGGCGAATCCGTCGCCCTCGTTGGTCACACGGGTTCGGGCAAAACGACGATTACGAATCTCTTGATGCGATTTTACGACGTGCAGCGCGGGCGCGTGCTGCTCGACGGTGTCGATGTGAAAGATTGGGATTTGCAGTCGCTGCGCGAAAATTTCGCGGTGGTGCTTCAGGATATTTTTCTCTTCACCGGCACCGTTGAAAGCAACATTCGTCTGGGCCGCGAGGATATTTCCGACGAGCGCGTGCGTTGGGCCGCGACGGAAGTCCGCGCCGACGATTTTATTCGTCGTCTGCCCCACGAATATAAATCGGAAGTGCGCGAGCGCGGCGCCGGCTTGTCCGTCGGACAGAAGCAACTGATTTCGTTCGCGCGTTCGCTGGCCTTCGATCCCGCCTTGTTAATTCTGGATGAGGCGACGAGTTCGATCGATACGGAAACTGAACAGTTGATCCAGGAAGCGATCGCGCGCGTCATGCGCAATCGCACCTCTGTCATAGTCGCGCATCGACTGTCGACTATTCAGCGCGCGGACAACATCATCGTGTTGCATCATGGCGAGATTCGCGAGCAAGGCTCGCATCAGGATCTGCTCGCGTTGCAGGGTTTGTATTGGAAGCTCTACAAGTTGCAGTATTCGGATCCGAGCTGGCTCGCCGAAGCCAAGGAAGAAGAGCAGGAGCAGATCACTTATCGACCGCGCGGGCCCAGCTTTTCGTTCGGCGAAGGTATGGGGTAATCCATGACCGACGAAAGACAAGTTATCGACGCCAAAGGCACTGGGTCCGATCTGGCTGTCGGCGATCTGCAAAACGCCGAGTGGAGCAAGGCCCACGGCGTGCAAATCGATCACTATTGGTCAGGCGAACGCGCACCGCAAAGCCGTCATGCCGAAGCGCGCATACTTTGGTCAAAGAAGGCGCTGCACATTCGATACGTTTGTCATCAGGCCGAGCCTCTAATCATCAATGCTAAGCCGCAGACGGAAAAGAAAACCATGGGGCTGTGGGACCGCGACGTGTGTGAAATTTTCATCGCGCCCGATCCGAACGTCGTCGAAAGATATTTTGAATTTGAGGCCGCGCCGACCGGCGAATGGTTGGACGTCGCGATTCACTGGACGCCGGAGAAGCGTGAATCAGATTGGAAATTCAACTCGCAAATGACGACGGCGGCCCACGTCGAAAAGGATCGCGTCACGATTGCGATGCGCATACCCTGGAACCATTGGATCCATGAACCGCAAAAGGGTGAGCGTTGGCGAGTAAATCTTTTTCGTTGCGTGGGAAAAGATCCGGATCGCGGCTATCTGGCGTGGCAGCCGACGCGAACACCGGAACCCGGTTTTCACGTACCAAAGGTTTTCGGCTGGCTCAACTTCGCGTAACTACCTCGCCAAACCGATTTGTAAGCCTTCACTGAGAAAACTCAAATAGCGCTGACGATCCACCTCGTCAATTCTCACGATGCGCGCGCCAATGAGATAGTTACAACCCAACTCAGCAGTATCCAAGTGTTCATAACGGTTAGGCACGACAATCATCGTGATTGGGTCCCCGCCTAACTCAAGTCGCAGATCCAGTTCGCGCCCTTCGGCGGCCAGATGATGGCCATGCAGATGAACTTGCGGCATCAGCAACGCCAGGCCGCTCGCGCTTATGTCTCGCGTGTGGCCTTTCAGCGATTGCGACCACCGACTTGATCCGTTCCCGTTAGTCGAGCGATGAAGCCCGATCGTGAAAACCAGGCGCACGCGTAGTCGCGGCGATTGCCGCCGGTTCTTGAAATAGACACGCACCCTGGAAGCTACAGAACGAACCAATTCAGGCATGGCTGACCTCTTTCTCGTGTGAGTGAGGGAATCGATTAGGAAAAGGCTGGCAAGAAGGACAGGGCAGGTCCGGCTAGTATCTTATCTGCTGGAGAGCAGGGCGGCAATCACTATTTTCCACTATTTTGGTTGAAGCGGTTTCCCGCCATTATCCGCGCTTTTGATTGCTCCCGTCTGGTCCATCCAATACGAAAGTTTTCCCGTATGTCCATGGCGCGTCGGCTCGGCGGTCGCGATGAAAGTCTTTCCACCTGGCGGCACGACGACGTGAAAAGTGTAACCCGACGCTTTTGGGTCGACTGTGTCCGGAGAAATGAGGCTGGTGTTAATTAGATCCTTCAACTCACCAAAGGCGCCGTTATGCGTCTGCGCGTACAGTGCCTCAACGGCAATGAGCCGTTTCAGTAAATCTTCCGTGCTGCCTTGATTAAGATCGATGAGGGCATCCAGAAAATATCGCGCACCCGCCTTCTTAACATTCGCTTGTTCTGCTTCTGTTCCGATAATCCAGGCGCCGTTGACCAGAATTAAGTCGGCCGGTTTTGAAGTTATCTGCGGCGTCGCATCAGCCACCGGAATCTGTACAAACACCTGCGCGGTGTTGCCGGAAATCTTCTCGGTGTCGATTTGAATCTGAGCTGGGACTTCAGCAGCTTGACCTTCAAAGATCGGCCTCAGGTCTTCCATCTCTTCGGCTGTCAGATTCTCGACCGCAGGTTTGTAGACGGTCATCGACCAGGCTTCTTTGAAGCGCCGCTCATGCATTGCTTTATAGAAATCGCGCACTACATCGGAAGGACTGCGCTGCGTCTGCGCGGTCGCGCCGAAGGACGACACAAAGAAAACCAGCAGGAGCAGTGTAATTGAAAAGTATTTGTAAGAACGCAACGACTTGGAATGAAACATGAGCTTGGTGCCTTTATCCTTTATGAAATACGAGGCGCGCTTAACTATAAACCACAAGCGCGCCCCGAATTAATCAGATTCGAAATCTGGCAAAAAGGTTTGACTTAGCCTGTTCCGGTCTTCGTCCTGAGAATCACCTCACGACCGACCAAATACAGCAGCAACATCAAGACAATGAAAGGGATCATGGACAGCGCATCGCCATTGGCGCCGCCAAATAACGGGTTGTGAGCCGTCGACCAGTCTTCGACTGCCTTGTTAAAATTCGCGAGCCCTTGCTTTGGAACGCCCTGCAAGATCGCGATTACGATCGCGGCCAATGCGCCGCCCGCAATATAACCGGAAGCCATCAGCACGCCGGGACTCTTATCAGTTTCCGCGACGATCTGATCTTCAGAAAGCTTTTTGTGTTGCAATTTCTTGCGCAGATACTTGTCGACGAGCCAGCGAATCATGCCGCCGATAAAGATCGGACTTGAAGATGACAGCGGCAAGTAAACGCCGACGGCGAACGCGAGCGAGGGTATGCCGCTCATCTCGAGCACAATTGCGATCATCACCCCGAGCAACACCAAACCCCAGGGAAGTTGCCGATTCAAAATCCCTTTGATGATGTAAGACATCAGCGTGGCTTTCGGCGCATCGTACTTCGTGACTTGCGAGCCGTCCGGCCTCGTCTTGTGGATGCCGTTGATGCCGGGATCGGCGAGATAGACCGGCACGCCCTGATCGTTGACGAGATAACGACCAGCAGGACCGCCGGTTGTATCCGTTTTGTGATAAGGCCGATACAAACCGGAATCCGAATTGGCTTGCGGACCTTTCAGTTTTTCCGGAGCGCCGGCCTGGGCTGGATCGACCTTCAGCGTCGTCGGAAAATTCTCTTCCATCTTGTAAGCGACTTTTCCTGATGCATCGACCAGGTACTCGCCCGGATCGATTCCCGGAACAATCGGCGCGGCGGGATCATTCTTCAGTACGCGATAATTACCGGGCGTCGTTGGCTTGATCTGATCGGTGAACGCGGGCAACGCCGCAGCTTTTGTCGAATCGACCATGACGTTCTTGGTGGCCGGCTCGAAACTCAAGCGCTGCACATAAACAGTTGCCGAATCGTTCAGCACGAGGAGGATCGGCCCGAGGATTAATGCTGAAGCAAACGCGCCAACCAGGATCGCAATCTGTTGAAGTCTTGGTGTCGAACCAATCAGAAATCCCGTCTTCAAATCCTGCGAAGTCGTGCCGCCATTTGATGAAGCGATGCAAACGATGCCGCCGATCGAAAGCGCGGTGATGTAATAGCTTGGCCCGGTCCATCCAATCACCAAAAAGATCAGACAGGTGAGCAAAAGCGTCGCTACCGTCATTCCAGAAATTGGATTCGAAGACGATCCAATCTCGCCCGTGAGCCGCGATGAAACGGTCACGAAGAGAAAGCCAAACGCCACGATCAGGATTGCGCCGATTAAATTGAACCTGAGATTCAACTGCGGAAACAGCATGATCAAGGCAATCAGAACGATGATGCCGCCCATGACAACCTTCATCGACATGTCTTGATCGGTGCGCGGCGCGCCGTCCGTCTTTGCTTGCCCGCCACGAAGATCGGCGAGGCCGCCTTTCAATCCGTGCCAGATCGTCGGTAACGATCTAAATAGGCTGATGATCCCGCCTGCGGCAACCGCGCCCGCGCCAATGTACAAAACATACGCGCCGCGAATCTGCGATGGACTCATCTCGCTAATCGGCACGGTGCCGGGGGCCAGCGGCGTCGTCATTCCCGATCCGAAAAACTTGATCGCCGGAATCAGAACCAGGTACGCGAGTACGCCGCCCGCGCACATGATTGAAGCGATGCGCGGCCCAATGATGTAGCCGACACCCAGGAGCGCCGGCGAGATTTCTGCCGAGATCGATCCGGATTTGAAAGGCGCACCAAAAACTCTTTCGGGCGTGTCTTTCCAGCCTTTGAAGCCGGTCATCAGCACCTGATACAAAAAGCCAACGCCAAGACCCGCGAAGATTGTCTTCGCTCCCATCTGCTCGGTCTCGTCGACGACGTCACCGGCGCGATGTGCCGCAGCGCGCGATTCGTCCGAAGCGCCAGCCTTCAAAACCTCAGCGCACGCGGTGCCTTCGGGATATTTCAGATAGCCATGCTGCGCCACGATCAGCGCGCGCCGCAGCGGAATCATCATCAGAATTCCGAGCAAGCCGCCGAGGAGCGCGACCAGCATCACGCGCGTCACTTCAAGATCCAATCCGAGGATCATGATCGCCGGCATCGTCACACCGACACCGAAAGCAATCGACTCGCCGGCCGAACCCGCTGTCTGGACGATATTGTTTTCGAGGATTGTTGCGTCCTTCAAACCAAGCTTTGAAAGAACGCGAAACAGTGTGATCGAAATTACCGCGACGGGAATCGAGGCACTTACCGTCAGACCTACTTTCAGCACCAGATACAATGAGGAGGCGCCGAAGACCATGCCCAAAAACGTTCCCATGATCAGCGGCAGCGGCGTCAGCTCGCGCAAGTGTGCAGTGGGCGGAATGTAAGGCCGAAAGTTCGCCAGATATGGATTGTCCGGTTTGAATCCCACTCGATCCGGGAATTCCTGCGCGGCTGCGGCTTCGGCTCTGATGTTTTCCGTAGACATCAGTTCTGACCTCCGACTAGTTTTGCAAAGCAGGGAGAATTGTTTGGGAAAGACAGCCGCTACTTTACACTCGAACCAGCCAAGAGCAAAGCGCAAATCGGTAAGAGCGCCAGGGATCCAAGATGGCGCGCGGCAGACCATTACTCGTGCGCGAAAATTCCGTTCTAACCGCTTGGCTTTTCGCCGCATTCAATTGACTTATTCCGGTATTTCGAATACAAGCGACCTGCTTTTCACACCAACAATTAAGGAGTTCCCCATGACGCGTCGAATTCTCGTGTTAGCAGTATGCCTGATCGGCAGCCTGGCCTTGCTTTCATGTCAGCAGATGCCGAACCAACCTGTCGCGACTGAGAACAAACCTGCCGCGAGTCCGGAAACAACCAAGAAAGCCGGGGCCTATGACGCCGAAGCCGTAGCCAATCGCTTGATTACCCAGGTCGGCGTGAAAGAGAACGACGTTGTCTTTATTAACGGCGGCGTGCGCGATCTTGAGTTGCTCGAAAATCTGAATACCGACACGCGCAAAGCCGGAGCCTGGCCGCTGCTCACGATCAGCAGCGATCGCATGGCCAAGAAATACTACGAAGAGGTCCCCGAGAAATACGATACGCAAGCACCCGATTTCGATCTGAAGTTAGCAACGCTTCCGACCGTCTCGATCAGTATCGATGCGAACGAGGCCGAAGGGATGCTGGCTGACGTCTCGCCCACACGGCTTGCGAATGTTGCCAAAACCGGACAGCCGGTGGGCGATCTCATTTTGAAGCGAAATGTTCGCTCAATCTCAGTTGGGAACGATCTCTATCCGACTGAATGGCGCGCGAAGCGCTATGGTATTTCGCTCGATGAGCTGACGAAAGCTTTCTGGGCCGCCGTGAATACTGATTATTCAAGCGTGCAGGCGACTGGCGAAAAGCTGAAGACCACGTTGTCATCCGGAAAAGACCTTCACATTACCAGTCCCGAAGGAACCGATCTAAAAGTTAAGATCGAAGCGCGGCCGTTCTTTGTCAGCGACGGGATCATTTCCGCTGAAGACGTGCAGAAAGGTGGTCCAGCGGTTTCCGTCTATCTGCCGGCTGGTGAACTCTATACCACGCCTGTCGCCGGAACCGCCGATGGCAAGGTGGTAATCGCGCAGTCGTTTTCGCAAGGCAAAGAGATTACCAACTTAACGTTGACGTTCGTCGCCGGAAAGATGACTTCGATGACCGGCAGCGGTCCGGGATTCGACTCATTCAAGAAGGCCTACGATGCGACCAGCGATCCCAGCAAAGACTTGTTGAGCTATATCGATTTCGGCATCAATCCGAATCTGAAGATTTGGCCGGCGAGCAAACTCGGCAATTGGGTGCAGGCCGGAATGGTCAGCCTCGGGACGGGAAATAACACCTGGGTCGGCGGAGATAACAAAGCTGCGTTCGATGCGGGCGGCCATCTCGGCGGCTGCACCGTAACCCTTGATGGAAAGACAATCATCGAGAAAGGCGAGTGGAAGAGCTGACGGCAATAGGCAGGAAGAAGAAGACTCGCAAATTAATAAAGCGGAGACATTTCAAGTCTCCGCTTTATTTGTCTTCGCTTCCCGCCTACTGCTGCCTGCCTACTGCTTTCCGCCACCGGTCTTGCCAGCGGTCGACGCATCGGGTTTCGGTGCGTTGTAAACTTCGCGCGAACGCACGACGTAAGCCTTGTCATCATATTGACCATCGCCATCGACATCGACCTTCACCATAATCTTGTGCGACTTGCCGTCGGCTACGTCATCAGGTTTGAAACCCAGACTGTACTGGCTCCGAAGCAGCGCATTAATCGATCCCAGCACGTCGGGTAATTCCCCTTCGAAGGTCACTGGATAAAAGGCGCCGCCACTCTCTTTCGCAAAAGTCTTCATAGTGTTGTCGGCCTGAAGGAAGGTCATCCGATCGATCGGAATGCCGCGAATATTCGTACCATGGCCCGGATCCATATTATCGCCGTATTTCTTCACAAATAACTGGCCGGTGCCGATGATGTAAATCGGGATCCCCGAGTTCTGAACAATCTTGCGCGCCTGGTCCATATTGATCTTGCTGAACGTGTCGAGACCCGAAGTCACCAGCACCACTGCTTTGCGGCGACCGCCAGGCACGGAGACCATTCCCGAATACTCTGTCGTGCGTTCCTTTGCGTCTTCTAAAACCACTGAATCACCGCGGCCGCCGACCAGCGTCAACTTTAGCGCATCATAAAGATTGCTTTCGGTGAAAGCTGGCTGGTTATGCAACAACAAACTGATGACTTGCTGAATCCGGTTTGGATCGTTGGTAAAGTCTGTCAAGGGCGTTGGCCGCATGTCATACGCAATCACTGAAACAAAGTCTTCCGGTTTAATGAACTGAGAAAGAAACATCGCCGTCGGTCGAATGACTTCGTTCTGACCGGCCTCCATTCCACCGCTGCCGTAATACCCGAGCACTTCCGCGAGCTTGCTGTACTCAACGACCAGCGTGACGGTGATTGGAGCTTCGGGCGTCGAGAAATTCGTGATGTCCTTCTTCACGCCATCGACGAAGATCGCAAAGTTGCCCTGCTTCAAATTCATTTGCGGCTGCCCGGTCTTCTTGTTGTAAACGACCGCATCGACGTTGACGAGATTCGTGGTGACCGAAACCTTCTCAGCCTCCTGCGGCTTGCCGACGAGTTCGGGCGGCAGAGGCTCCTGCTTCTGTTCATCGGTTTGACCTTCGGGCGGTCGCTTGTTCTTTTTTTGATCGGAAGCGGGTGGTTGGCGGCGGGCCTGCGCATAGACCAGCGAGCTTGCGCCAGCTGTGAACACGAACACGATTCCGGCGATTAAAACGAGACGGAGAGAAAAATTCCTATTCATGGCGGCGATCCTTTTCTGGATTAAAGAGGCAGGCCGAATTCTACTGAAGCGACTATATGGCGCTCGCGCGAGCGCGGTCAAGCTGGCACGATTGCGGCCTGAAAGCTTGTGATGCGGGAGAAGTGGCGCAAGTTGGCAACTTGCGCCTGCAGAGACTCGGATTATCGAGAGCCCGAGGCCTCAGCTTCGATCACTACATCGAACATGCCTGAGTTGTCACTCAAATTTCCTTCATTTACGCCCAGAAACAGCACGCCATCGCGCTGCGCGACAAAATCGCGGCCGCGGCCGATGAAGACAAAGTCATCATTATCGTCTCCGATTACCGCGATCAATCCGCCAGTCGGTTGATTGCGCATAAGCTTGTCGCGGTCGGGAATATTCGGCAGACCGTCCGCCGTCGCCGTACGGTTGTTGCCAAGGTTGACTCGGCCAGATGCGCTGATCCGGAGACGCTGGCCGCGACGCACGACCAGGCCGCTGTTTGTCCATCCGTTGCTGGAATTATCAGCGCGCACGCGCACGTTGATTTGAAAGAACGTAGGATTCGAACTCGTCGGCGGATTGTTGGGTTGCGTATTGGTCGGAGGCTGATAGCTGGGCTGATTGTTAGTTGGCTGATTGTTCGCCGGCTGCTGGTACGGCGGCTGATAAGTCGGCTGCGAGGTGTTGCCGCTATTGTCATCCGTCGGCCCGCTGGTATTTCCGGCAGAATCAAATTCGATCGAATCCACGTCTTCCATGTAGACGGTGACGCGGCTTTTGCGACCGCGTGCGCCCGTGCCGACCAGGATCGTGAACTGCTCGTTCTTGAAACTGACAATCTGCCCGCGGATCACGCTGCCGTCTTTCAAACGAATCGTATCTGCAAGAAGGGGCAGGCTCGCCGCCAAGACGAGTGCAACAACTAAGAGGGGGCGAACGAAAAACTTTTTCATCATGACCTCCAGTAAGGAAACCCAACTTTTTCTTTTCAGTATTGCTTGCGACCGATCAGTCGCGAGGAGAGACAGCGAAGCGTAGAGACGAGGACAGCGAGGCTTCGTGAGCGAGGGCCTGATTTCGAGACCGCGCGGCATTAAGAAACGTCGCAAACTCCCATCTCTTCAATCTAACGAGCGGAAGTTTACCACAACCACGGGCGAACAGTAGCCGTTAATTAGTCGAGGTCAGTACCACCTGCGTAAGTAGGTGGGTTAATAATCGAGGTTAAGCTGTCCCTTGAACCCATCCGCCCACGCGGAGGGCGCCGACTACGTCAGTGCGCAGAGTTGTCTTCGTGCAGTGCCGCCACGATCAGCGTTCGCAGTGCGGTCTGATAAGCCGCCTGCGAATCTGATTGATACGAGACGACGGCATAGTGAACCTTCACTCCGGAAGTGTAGAAGAAACCGTGATACGCCGCGTAGTGTTTATCGGCAACGAGCGGACCAAGCGTCGAATGCAACGACGGATCGAGATAGACGATGTAAAGAGCGTCGCTGTTCGGGCGCGGGCCATTCTTCAGGATGTCAGCCAGCGTTCTCTGAATCTCAAGATCGCTGATGTTGCGATCGCCGGCGATATCCAGCTTCTCGACCGTCCAGGTCGGAGCGAACACGTTTGTGATTCCCGCCTGCGATATCTCATCCAACTGCGCATGATCGCGAATGCTTGAAAGCAGTTTGCTCAACTTTGCTTCGCTCTTCCGCAACGCAGGGTCGGCCCAACCGGGTCCGAGAAAAATGCTGTACTGCTGCAAATCGCTAACGCTCGTCGCGCCGGGCTTAACCAGGCCAACCAACGTCGTCGACGTCGGCCGCACGATGTAAGAGCGTCCGCCATCTTCGTTTAGGACCGCCTGCTCGCGATCGTCAGGCCGCTCTTGCGGCCAAGGCCCTTGCGCGTGCGCGGCGACGCCGCACATCAAAATGAATAATCCTATCAATGTGATTCGCATAAACTGAATTCCCAAATCTAATCCTCTATTCGAAAGCTAGGGCATGAGCGCGTTCAGCGCAAAGTCGTCGACGACGAATGACGTTTGCAAGCTCGAATCCTCAACGCCAACCAGATAAATCTGGATCGTTTGTCCTTTGTATGCACTCAGGTCGAACGAAGCTTGCTGGTAGCCCGTCGCCGCATTCAAATTCGAATACGTTGCCAGCGTCGCCAACACAGTTCCCGACGAGTTTCGCACTTGCACCGTCAACGTGTCGTAAGCTCGCGTGGTCGTCGTTTCTTTGGTATCTATGTGCAGCCAGAACGAAAGCCCCGCGCTCTTCGCCGTCGAAGGAATGGTCACAGCCTGCAGCAACGTGTCGGTATGAACTGAGCCATAGCCATCCAACCACGCCTTCCACGATCCGCCGTGCGCCGCTTCAGTTGACGAGTTGTCAATCACTCCCGATGTGACTGTCCAGGGCGAAGCGCTCGAACCGTTTTCAAATCCGGGATTGCCCAGTAACTGCTGCGTCGTGCCGCTGCTCCCAACGATGGTCACGCCGATGGTCGTCGAGTGCGATATGCCTCCGCCAGTTCCGGTTACGGTCACGCTGTAGCTTCCGGTTGCCGTGGCACTGCCAACCAAAATCGTCATGCTCGACGAACCGCCTCCCGGCGCCGCGATCGAAGCCGGCGAAAAGCTTGCCGTTGCTCCCGCGGGCAAACCCGAGGCGGAAAGCGCGATCGACGAATTGAAGCTTCCCGAGATCGAAGTGCTGACTGTCGAAGCGCCGGAGCCGCTCTGCGCGATCGTCAATGAAGAGGGAGAGGCAGAGATCGAAAAGTCCGGCGGCGTTCCCGAAGTCGTGACAGTCAAAGCGAAATCGTCAACCACAAATGACGTTTTCAGTTTCGAGTTCTCAACGCCAATCAGATAAACCTGAATCGTCTGTCCTTTGTAAGACGTAACATCAAAGCTCGCCTGGCTGTATCCCGCCGCAGCATTCAAATTCGAATAAGTCGCCAACGTCGCCAGCACCGTGCCCAACGAATTCCGAATCTGCACCTTCAACGTGTCGTTCGCGATCGCCGCCGTTTCCGTCGTGTCGATGTGCAACCAGAATGAAAGCGTTGCGGCCGTCGCGGTCGACGGAATGCTCACGGTTTGCAAGAGCGTATCCGTGTGCGTCGTTCCGTAGCCGTTGAGCCAGGCTTTCCACGAACCGGTGTGCGGCGGTTCAAAACTGGAACTGTCGATTACCCCTGAAGTCACGGTCCACGGCGCCGGGCTAGCCGAACCGTTTTCGAATCCTGCGTTGCCCAACATCTGCTGAGCCGTGCTAACCGTCAGATTGATCTGCGCCGTGTGCGTTTGCCCGCCGCCAGTTCCGGTGACCGTCACGTTGTATGTGCCTGGCGGGGTTGACAAGGCCGCGGCGATCGTCAGCGTCGATGTCCCACCACCGGGTGCGCCGAATGAAGACGGGCTGAAAGTAGTTGTCGCTCCTGAGGGTAATCCCGCTACCGATAACGAGACTGTTGAATTGAAATTTCCTGAGAGTGCCGAGGTAATGGTCGACGTTCCCGAGCCTCCGCGAGCGATCGTCATCGATTGCGCCGATGACGCGATCGTGAAATAAGGATTGAAAACCATGTCGATGATCGGATGCAGCTCGATCGCATTCGGCGCAACTCCTTCCTGACCCTCCTGGTAATCAAAAAATCCAACGCCGGTTATTTGGACCGGCACGTTCACCGTCTGAAAGTCTTCAGTGGCGGTGAACTTTGCATCGAATTGCGCGCGCGCATGCGCGATGCCGGCGGCGAATGGGCTGCCTGGCCCAACGCAATTAGGATCGGGAATCTCGGCGATCATCGTGCGGCCGGCGCTGTCCATGAACACCATGTGATAGTCCGCATCGTAAGCATGGATGAACTTCACCAGCGTCGCGCTCAACGTCCACAGCGTCGTTTCGGTCGGCTGGATACGTTGCTCGTCGGGTATCGAAGCGGGAGCCGGGATTGCCGTGAGGTTCGCAATCGTCGTCGAGGTCGGTGAATTCAAGTTGATCGAGGACGCGTCCGCGTCGGTGCCGGTTTTGATCGACCAGCGCTCGGAATTGCACTGCGCGTTAACGGTCGACGGCAAGAAAACCAATGCGAGACAGAAGATTGAGATTGAGACGATTCGTTTCATGGTATCTAGATTTCTATTTGCTTAATCTGCCGAGACACGCGCGCAACGTTTCCGCCAAAACGTTCACACCAGGCTCTTTGATAATGTTCAGGTGATTGCCGGGAATTTCATGAGTCTCGATGTTGCCGCGCACTAGTTCGCGCCATCCATCCTTCGAGTCGTAATCCGCGGTCAGGTCGCTCGCGAGGAACAACGTCACATCGCCGGAATAAATCTGTGGCTCGTAATCTTTAACGGCCGTGAAGTTGATCTCTTCAATATTCTGCAGCACCGGTGGCAACGGCCGCCCGATCTTCTGATAGATCTTGTAGGCGCGACGATAAATTTTGTGCTTCGCTTTCGCCGGCGCGTAACGCAGCTTGGTCGCGAGATATTTCAGCTTTTCCGTGGCGTTCAATGCCCGCAGGTTCGTAAAATGCGCCTGCCATTTCTTTGCCCGCCGCGCGAGCCGCTGAGCCAAAGATGAATTGCCCGGCAACAGCTTGAAGTAACCCGCTGGAAAAGTATCGAGCAAAGCTAACAGCGCAACCTTCTCGCCCTCAGCTTCGAGTTGGCACGCCATCTCGAAGGCGATCGTTCCGCCGGACGATCGGCCGCCAAGCAGATACGGTCCTTCCGGCTGAACCTCGCGCAACTCATTCAGATAGTGCGACGCCATTTCTTGGATCGAGGTGTGCGGCTCCGACTTTCCGTCCAAGCCTTTCGCCTGCAATCCGTAGAACGGCTGATCTGAACCAAGCAGTCGCGCGAGATCGTGATACTCGAGCACATTACCCCCCGCAGCGTGAATACAAAAGAATGGTGTGCGCGCGCCCCCCACCTGAATCGGTACCAGCGACGACCATGCGGATTGCCAACCTTCGTCGCGCAAAACCCGCGCGAGCTGTCGCACCGTCGGGGCCTGAAACAAAGTCGCCAGCGGAAGATTTTTGCCAAAGACTTTTTCGATTTGCGCGAACAGTTTGACCGCGAGAAGCGAGTGACCGCCAAGCTCGAAAAAGTTTTCGTCAGTTCCGATTGTGTGCACGTTCAGGACTTGTTCCCAAATGCGTGTGAGCTTCAGTTCGAGTTCATCCGCCGGCGCCACGAAACTCTTTTCGGCTTCGCGTTTGAAATCGCCTGGCGCAGGTAACGCGCGGCGATCAACTTTGCCCATCGGCGAGAGTGGCAGCGATTCAAGCACGACGAAAACTGACGGAACCATGTAATCGGGCAGACGCTGCTGGAGAAATTCGCGGACTTCGCCGGTGGCGACGTCGCCGTTGCGCGGAACGAGATAAGCTACGAGGTGCTTGTCTCCGCTGTCTTTGCAAGCGATTACCACGGCTTCACTGACTGCCGGGTGTTCCGCGAGCGCGGCTTCGATCTCGCCAAGCTCAATGCGAAATCCGCGAACCTTAACCTGATTGTCAACGCGGCCGATAAACTCAATTTCGCCGGTTGCGCGATAGCGAACCAGATCACCGGTTCGATAAAGACGCGAACCGTTTCCCGAAAATGGATCGCGTACAAATCGCTCGACGGTTAACTCCGGCCGATCCAAATAGCCGCTAGCCAAACCGTCGCCGCCGATGAACAGTTCGCCCGGCACGCCAATCGGCGCGGGATTCATTTTCTTGTCGAGCACATAGACGGACGTGTTCGCGATCGGAAATCCGATCGGCACTGAGCCGTTGACCTTCGTTAGATCGTCGACCGGATAGCAGCAAGTGAAAGTCGTGTTCTCAGTCGGGCCGTAACCATTGATGAAGCGGCAGCCTTCCAGCTCGTTCACAACTTTCTTCACGTGTGGAACCGATAGCACGTCCCCGCCGGCAAGCAGTTGTCGTAACCCCCGCAGATCATCGAAATGATTTTCAACCATCAAATGAAACAGGCCCGCCGTCAGCCACAGCGTCGTCACGTTATGTCGCTTGATCGCCTGTCCCAGTTCTTTCAATGAAGGAGTGCCCGCCGGCAGCAGCACCAAACGCGCGCCATTCAGCAGGCTGCCCCAAATCTCGAACGTCGATGCGTCGAACGAAATCGTCGAACATTGCAGGAAGACTTCATCAGCCGAAAACGATGCGTAGTTCGTGTTCTTCACCAACCGCACGACGTTGCGATGATTGACCGTCACGCCTTTTGGTTTACCGGTCGAGCCTGACGTGTACATCACGTACGCGAGATTGTCCGCGGTGGTGCTTACTCCGGGATTCAGATCGCTCTCGCGCGCCAGTTCGTCGGCGATTCGATCGAGACAGACAATTTCTGTTCCCGCACTCGGTAACTTCGCGAGCAGCGAACTCGTCGTCAAGAGCAGTGGCGCGCCTGAATCCTTCAACATGAATTCCAAACGCGTCTGCGGATAAGCAGGGTCCAGCGGAACGTACGCGCCGCCGGCTTTCAGTATCGCGAGGATCGCGACAATCATCTCTGGCGATCGATTGATGCAGACACCAACGCGCGCATCAGGTGTTACACCACGATTATGCAGATAATGAGCGAGTCGGTTTGCGCGCGCATTCAACTCTGCGTAAGTAATTGATCGATCGTCCCACCCGAGCGCAAACGCATCTGGCGTATTCGAGACTTGCTGCTCGAACAATTCCTGAATGCAGTTGTGCGACGGATAATTCGTTTTGGTGTCGTTCCACTCGACGAGTAACTGATGACGCTCGCGTTCGGTCAACATCGGCAGCTCTGAAATCCTGTATCCGGGATTTTCGACGATGCTTTCGAGCAGAGTGCGAAAGTGCGTCAGCATTCGCGCGATCGTTTCGTTCTCGAAAAGATCGGCGTTCGATTCGAACAGGCAATCCAATTCATCGCCACGCTCAACTGCGTCAAACGTTAGGTCGAAATTCGCCATAATGTTATCGACGCGAAAATGCTCGGTCTTGAGTCCCGGCAATTGCAGCGGCAGAATCTCTTCGCTCTGCAAAACGGACATGACCTGGAACAAAGGGTTGTGTGCCAACGTGCGTTCCGGCTGAAGCTCTTTCACCAAACGCTCGAACGGAAGATCCTGGTGCGCATAAGCTCCCAACGCAGTTTGCTTCACGCGTTCGAGCAATTGCCGAAACGTCGGGTCGCCCGAAAGATCCGTGCGCATCGCCAGCGTGTTGATGAATAATCCGATCAGCTCTTCAGTCTCCGGCATATGCCGGCCGGCGATCGGCGTGCCGACAACGATGTCTTCCTCGCCGGTGTAACGATGCAGCAGCACCTGATACGCGGCCATCAAAATCATGAACAGCGTGACGTTTTCTTTCTGACAAACTTGCTTCAGACGCTTCGTGAGTTCGGCCGGCAGAGTGAGCGTCTGCTGCGCGCCGCGAAATGCGCGATACGCCTGGACGTTTGGTCGAGTATGATCGGTTGGCAGCTCGAGCGCCGGCGGCAATGTCGCAAACTGCTGTTTCCAGTAAGCCAGTTGAGATTCGTAAACCTCGCCATCAAACCATTCGCGTTGCCAAACCGAGTAATCACCATACTGAACCGGCAACTCGGAAAACGGCGAAGGTTTGCCCGAAGCAAGCGCTTCGTAAAGCGCGGACAGCTCGCGATGAAAGAGGCCGATGGACCAACCGTCGGTGACGATGTGATGCATCGTAACGAGCAGGACGTGCTCTTGCTCTTCCATGCGCAGCACCACGGCTCGAATCAATGGCCCCTGCGAGAGATCGAACGGCCGGCGAGCTTCATGACGAAGAATGCGCAGCGCCTCTTCGTCGCGCTCAGCTTCTGATTTCGCGCTGAGATCGATCAGCGGCACATCCAGCGTGAATTCCTGCACAACTTGCAGCGGCACTCCATCGACAATCTTGAAGATCGTGCGTAGCCCGTCGTGACGCGCGACGATCGTCTGCAAAGTCTTGATGAGCGCTTCGACGTTGAGCGGACCGGTCAGCCGCGCAGCCGTCGGCGAGTGATACAGGGATTCGCCCGGCATCAACTGATTCAAGACCCAAAGGCCCTGTTGGTTGTAAGACAGCGGCGCCGATGTACGATCCGCGCGTCGCTCAATTGATTGCGTCGTCCTGGCGCGCCGGTTCTTTTGCATCAGGCGCAGCTCGAGCAACTTGCGCTGTGCCGGCGACAGCCCAGCCAATTGCTGACCCATATTCGATTGTGAAACGCGTGTTTCCATCATCGGTTGAATCGATTACGCCGCTGCTTGTTCAGTTACCAGTTCCGCTTGCAGATGCTGCTGGGCTTCTTCTTCAGACATGCAGGCAATTTCTTCGAGCAGCTTCGCCAGCTCGTTCTGCGATTCCTTCTCAGCCACGCGTGGATAAATAAGCTCCGCGAGACTTGCGATCGTGGGCGCCTGAAAGACGTCGACCATCGTTAGTTGTACATCGAGATCGTTACGCACGAGCGAAACGACTTTCGCCGCCAGCAATGAGTGTCCGCCGAGATCGAAAAAGTCGTCATGAACGCCGATGCGTTCGACGTTGAGAACCTGACGCCACGCCGACGCGAGTAACTCTTCGAGCGGCGTCGCAGGCACAACGAAAGTTTCGTCAGTTTCGGGCTGCGATTGCGGTGCGGGCAGCGCGGCGCGATTGATCTTGCCGTTCGGCATCAGTGGCAGTGCGTCGATAATTTCAAACAACGCCGGCACCATGTACGAAGGCAACTTGCCGCGCAGCAAATTGCGAAGTTCGCTCGCGCTCGGCTCCATGCGTGCTTCCGCTACAACGTAAGCGACCAGTCGCTTATCATGATCCTCACGCAGCACCACGACGCAATCGCTCACGCTTACGTGACTGCGCAGCGCCTGTTCGATCTCTTCCAGTTCGACGCGAAATCCGCGAATCTTGATTTGATTGTCGGCCCGACCGAGGAAGTCCAGAATTCCATCGGCTCGGTAGCTGACAACGTCCCCCGTTCGATAGAGACGATCACCCGGATCTTCGCTGAAGGGATTGCGAACGAATCTTTCGGCAGTGAGATCCGGCCGATTCAAGTAGCCGCGTGTTACCCCAGGACCGCCGACATAAAGTTCGCCCGCGACACCGATTGGCACAGGCCGCCGGGACTTATCCAAAACGTAAACCGGCGTGTTTGCGATCGGCCGCCCGATGGGAACGGCGCCCGAGCGATTTCCTTCGTGGGAGTTCATGTCCCACATCGTGCAGGCAATCGTCGTCTCAGTCGGGCCGTAGGTATTGATCAGTCGAATGCGATCGCCGACGCTGCTGTGCCAGGCCGCAAAGCGATCGGCAGACGCCTTTTCGCCGCCGATAATTACGAGCCGAACACTTTCCGGCATCGTCAAGTTGTCATCAGCCAGCGCGCCGGTCAGCTCGTGCCAGTACGCCGTCGGTAGATCGAGTATCGATATGCGCTTGTTGTCACAGAACTTCGCGAAGTCCTGCGGCGAACTGATCATGTCGTCCGTGCGCAAGACTAACGCGGCGCCGTTCGTCAGCGACATGTAAATTTCTTCCGCGCTCATGTCGAACGACAACGAAGCGAACTGCAACATCCGATCGTCGGGCGTGACTTCGTAAACTTGATTTGCCGCGCAGGTGAAATGAACCAGCGAACGATGCTCGATCGCAACACCTTTCGGATTGCCAGTCGAACCCGATGTGTAAATCACAAACGCAACGCTCCCGGGATCGATGTTCACAGTTGGATTCACATCGCTTTCCCGCGAGATCATTTCCCAATCGCGGTCGATGCAAAGCAACTGCGCACTGCCGACGGGAATTTCATTTACAAGATGTTGTTGCGTGATCACGAGCGCAAGCTTCGCGTCATCGATCATGAAAGCAATCCGATCGCGCGGATAATTCGGATCGAGCGGGACGTAACCGCCGCTGGATTTCAGCACGCCAAAGATCGCAACTAACATGTCGAGGCTGCGCTCGATGCTAATGCCGACGAGCGCTTCCGGCCCGACGCCTTGCTTTTGCAGATAGTGCGCAACCTGATTCGCCCGCGCGTTCAACTCGCCATAAGTCAGTCGCTGACCATTGAATTCTGCGGCGAGCGCTTCGGGATTTTTCGCGGCTTGCGCCTCAAACAATTGATGGATGCCGGCATTCCGAGGAACATCGACCCGATTGCTGTTCCATTCGACCAGAAGCAACTCGCGCTCGTGATCTTCAAGCAGTGAAAGATCGGCGACGCTCGCCGCTGGTTCTGTCACGATCGCTGTCAACAGATTTTGATAATGAGTGAGCATGCGCTCGATCGTTTCCGGCGCGAACAAATCCGTAGCGTACTCAAACGAAATTGAAATGCCGTTGGCGTCTTCGCTCACGTCCAAACTCAAATCGAATTTGGCGGCTTCGCTTTCGACCTCGATTGTCGAGAACTTCGTTCCATTCACCGTCAGTTCCGGCTCGGGCATGTTTTCGAAAGAAAACATCACTTGGAATAACGGCGAACGGTTAGCTTTGCGTTCCGGGTTCAGCTCTTCAACCAGTTTTTCGAACGGCAGATCCTGATGACAGAAAGCGCCGAGCACCGTCTGCCGCACGCGAGCAAGAAATTCGCGAAAGCTCGGATTGCCACTGAGGTCTCCACGCAGCACGAGTGTGTTAACGAACGCGCCGATCAAATCTTCGGTCTCGATCATTGAACGCCCAGCCACCGGCGTGCCGACAACGATATCTTCCTGTCCGCTGTAGCGAAACAGCAGCGTTTGAAATGCCGCCAGCAGTGTCATGAACGGCGTAGAGTTTTCGTTTCGACTCAAGCGGCGAATCGCATCCGTAAGTTCAGACGGCAACAGCCGCGAAGTGCGGCGGCCTTCATAACTGCGCAGCGATGGACGCGGAAAATCCATCGGAAGATCCAAAGCCGTCGGCGCGTCAGCGAGTTGCTGCCTCCAATAATTCAGTTGGCGATCGATCGTATCGTCTTGCAACCAACGACGCTGCCAAAGCGCGAAGTCCGCGTATTGGATCGACAACTGCGGCAGCGAACGCAAATGTTCGAAATCGTGATAGAGCGAGGTCAGCTCGCGTAACAGCACGTTGATCGACCACCCATCGCAAACGATATGATGAAGCGTAACGATCAAGACATGCTCTCGATCGTCGAGCTTCAGCAAGCGCGCGCGAATCAATGCGCCTTTGCTGAGATCGAATGGCCGATTCCCTTCTTCAGCTAGCGCTCGCTCGACTTCGTTTTCGCGTTGCGACTCGGTTCGGCTCGAAACATCCGCAACCGTAAGCGGCACCAGCATTGACGAAGAAATCACTTGCACGGCCGAGCCGTTCGTCGTGACGATGTTCGTTCTGAGAATTTCGTGGCGAGCAACAACCGTGTCGATGGCGCGTTGGAGCTTCTTAATATTGAGTGGGCCGGTGACCTTCAGCGCCGTGCGCACGTTATATGCGCTGCGATTCGGACTCGACTGATCGAGCAGCCAAAACTGCTGCTGGTTGAAAGACAAAGGCGCAGTGCCGTTGCGATCGAACGGCTGAATTGATCGCGCAACAAGTTTCTCCGGCTCGCTGGTCCGAACGAACTGCGCCAATAGCGCCACGGTCGGACATTCAAACAGCGAACTTATCGGCGCCTCAATGCGAAGTTCGCGGCGCATGCGCGCAGAGATCTGCGCCGCCAGCAGCGAATGCCCACCCAATTCAAAGAAATTGTCATCGCGGCCGATTCGCTCGATGCGTAGAACATCGCTCCAGATCGAGGCGAGTTGATTCTCTAAGCCACCCTGCGGCGCGATGAACTCGTTGGAAACATTTGCGCGCGAAAGCTCCGGCATTGGCAGCGCCAAGCGGTTAAGTTTTCCGTTCGCGGAAAGCGGCAGCACGTCAAGACCGATGAAGAACGAAGGAACCGCGTATTCAGGCAAACGCGCGCCGAGAAATTCACGCAAGTCGTTCGCGTTCGCTTCGGAATTCTTAGAAACGAAGTAGCCGAGAAGTTTCGTGTCGCCATTAATCTCGCGAGCGACAACCGCACACTCGCGAATCGAAGGATGTTCCGACAACGCGCCCTCGACTTCGCCCAACTCAATGCGAAAACCGCGCAGCTTTACTTGCTGATCGCGGCGGCCGGCAAATTCAATGCGGCCATTCGCGCGCACGCGGGCCCAATCGCCCGTTCGATAGAGACGCGTCCCGTCGAGTTCAATGAATTTTTCCGCCGTGAGTTCAGGTCGATTCAGGTAGCCGCGGCCAACGCCGGCGCCGCCTATATAAAGTTCGCCGGCTTCGTCGATCGCGCAGCGCTGCTTGTCTTCGTTGAGAATGTAAATGTCGGTGTTCGCAATCGGCCCGCCGATGGGAACGTAGGCCTCTCCGTCGAACTCGCGCGGAATTGGAAACAGCGAGACGATGCCCGCGGTTTCAGTCTGGCCGAACATGTGCACGTGACGCGCTGGATGATTGAACGCGTTCATCCAGGTGCGCACAACCTCCGACTGTAGCGGCTCGCTCGCTGACAACATCATGCGCAAACGATTGTCGAGCAGCGTGCGTCGCTCTGCTTCCGGCAACTCAGAGAGAATCGCTGTGCAGTTGCGCCAGAAGGAAGGCACGGCATCCATCACACTGACGCCCCGCGACTTGATCATCTGAAACAAGGCAATCGGGTCTTTGCGCTGATCCGAAGTCGCAATCACCACGGACGCGCCTTGCGAAAGCGGAAGCAACAACTGTCGCCGAGCGGATGAGAAGGCGATCGAGGCGGTATGCAGATATCGATCAGTTGGATCGATCTGCACTTCGTGATTCAAAGCGAGGAGGTAGTTCGAAAGGTTGCGATGCTCGATCATCACGCCCTTTGGTTTGCCCGTCGAACCAGACGTGTAAATCACATAAGCGAGATCTTCAGCCTGCGGCTTATCTGTCAAATCCTGCGTCGAGTTTGCCGCAATTGCTTCCGCATCTTGATCGAAGAAGACGGCACGCGCGTGCTGCGGCAGACTGATCTGCAACGCAGCTTTCGTCAGCACCACCGCAGGCTGCGCATCTTCAAGCATGAAAGCGATGCGCTCTTGCGGATATTCAGGGTCGATCGGAAGGTAAGCGGCGCCGGCTTTCAGAATTCCGAGAATACCGACGGCCATTTCGATCGAGCGATCAATGCAGAGACCGACCAGGGACTCACGTCCAATTCCCAACGTGCGAAGATGCCGCGCGAGCTGATTAGCGCGCACATTCAATTCGTCGAAAGTGAGCTGATCGTTCTCGCAAACAATTGCGGCTGTGTTCGGATTGTTCGCAACTTGGCCTTCAAAAAGAAGGGTGACGGGATGTTGCATAAACCGCGGATGACGAGCACCGTGCAACTCGGCAAACGTCGACTCATCCGGCAGATTAGTATTCCGGGATTCGAGATTCGATGTCTCGACGAAAGTTCGGGGCATGGGGTTTTTTATTCGAATCGCCCGGCACGGCGATCTAGTTACTTCTTGGCTACCTGAGTTTCTTCCTTGCTAATTTCGATGATGTTTCCGACCTTGTGTTTCAGATCGCTCTGCACGCTCACAAAAACATTTCCCTGATCGTCGACGGTCACGCCCTGCACGTTCTTCAGCTGTCCGCCGAACGCCGCGATCGTCTTCATTTCTTCACCCGGCGTGTAAACGTAAAGCTTTCCACTGCGACTGTCGGTGATATAGAGGGAACCTTTCGAGTAGTAGATGGTTTCCGGCGAGAACGAATCGTTGCGATCTATGATGCGATGCAGTTTACGATTCGTGTCCAGCAGATACAGCACGTTGTCTTCGTTGTCGGCGATGTACAGATTGCCCTGCTCATCAAAGACCATGCTCTCTGGTTTCGTGATGCCGGCCTCTTTTCCGAGGAACTCAGTCACGTCGCCGTCGCGAGTGACACGAAAGACTTCGTGTTGTTCGCCGTCGCCGACCAACAATGAACCATCACGAGCCAGCGCGATTCCCTCGGTGGAAATCAAGCCTTTGTCTTTGGTGGCAACTTCGCGCAGCTTGCCATCCGCGGTGTACTCCCAAAGCCCGCCCGCGTCGTCGTCGGTAAAGAAGATGTTGTCCTGCGCATCGATAACCAAATCTTCAGGTGAAAGAAAACCCACGTTGGCGTCCGCCAGTTTCTTCAGGCCCTCATTGCGGTTCCACGATTCCAGCGCCACGCCGCCTTCGTCAGCGAAGTAAAGCTTGCCTTTGTGCCAGAGCAATCCGTCAGGCGATCCAATACCGATCTTATTGGTCGCGAACAACGTCGCCTTGTAAGAGTGATCGGTCATGATCACAATTCCTTCCTTCTGTACTTTGCAAGAAGTCAGAAAGATGAAAGCGAATAATGCGATGGCGATGGTAAATTTCTTCATATAAATAGATTGCCTACATTAGGTGGCTGATGGTCATCAACCCATTCCCAACAGCACGTGCCGCCGCATAGCTGCCAGTAATCCAAGGAAAGCCCTGATGTGAATCATCGTGCTCGAAACTTCGAAAGCGACGAGAAAAACAATCGCGCTGGAGAGAGCGCTATAGCGCAGCGTGAGCGAAGCCAGCTTCTCGAGTAACCCACTGAATCGTTTTCGCAGTACAAATTGAACCAGCGACAACTCAACGATGGCGACCGTCGCGCCCGCAGCAATATCAAGCGGCGTGTGTTGCGCGCTGATCATCTTGCCGCCCATAATTACAACCACGGTCCAGCTGAGCGCCAGCCATCCCAATCGTCGTGATGCCAACCAGATACCGAGTGCGATCGCGAAAAAGAAGCCTGCGTGGTCGCTGGGGAACGATCCGAGGTCATTTGTTTCGACATCGCCGCTCAACAACGCGCGATAATTCTTCTGACTCTCTTCGTCGAGCATGAACCGCACCGGCATGCGCTTCATTTCTACCAACTGCTCGCCTTCGAGTCGATAAATCTTCTGTGACTGGATTTCCGGACGCGGCAGAAAGATCGTCTTCGAGAGAACCTTAGTCGTGGTTATCACACAAACAGCGGCAATCAGAGTCGCGATCAGAACCTTGCGCCGCGCGTTTGTGCTGTTTGTTGATTTGCCGCCGTACCAGGCGGCCAGGAAGCAACAGCCGATCACGCCAGCCTTGGCCAAATCGTTGTCGAGAAAGAACGCAACGATGCTATCGAATAGCCACGATCTGCCGGCCGCACTGTTCAAGAGCAGCAACAGCTTATCGTTCAAATCCGAAAGGCCGCCCGTGAGCGAAGCCAGAATCAATGGTATTAATGCTGAAGTGGCCAAGATAACCCTCCGACTCCTTCTGATTGAGTCATCAGCAGAAATAAACGTTCAAAACACACAACTTGCCAGAAAAGGGCGGCCTCGCGCGGCGGTGCCAATTTTTGTCGCTCACTGTTTCGCCAAAGCGGTAGGGAAAGTCCGCGCTATTAACCATTTAACTAATGTGGAGTGGCTGGAGTTTCGGCCTTTGCATTGAGTGCCATGTCAACTGCATTAATCCCTTCCACACCCAATGTATTTTCATTGTTGACGGCGAAATTGATCGCCGCGCCAATTTCTGTGCGACCAGATGCAAGCGATCAGTCGATCGCCGAGATGGTCGCGGCGCGAGCGATTACGACGCCAAACGCGTCGGCAGTCGTCTGCGCCGATGAAGTATTGAGCTACGCCGATTTGGATCGGCGCGCGAACCAACTTGCGAATCTTCTGATTTCACTCGGGGTGACGGCCGAAGCGATCGTCGCCCTGTGTGTCGATCGTTCGATTGAGTCCGTGATTTCGACGCTCGCGATCATGAAAGCCGGCGGCGCATTCCTGCCGCTGGATCCGAAAAGTCCGATCAGTCGTTTGAGGGCCATGTTGAACGACGCGCAACCATGCGTGTTAGTTGCCAGAGAAGACTTGGTGGATCAACTAACCGGTCCCTGGGACATTATTAATACCGACAATCACAGCTTCGCAGCTTGCTCAAGCGAAGCACCGATCATCGAGATTGATAAGAATCAACTTGCTTATGTCATCTACACTTCAGGATCGACCGGAGAACCCAAAGGCGTTGAAGTTACTCACGAGAGTCTACTGAATCTTATTTCCTGGCACCGGACCACTTTCGAGGTGACCTCGCGAGATCGTGCGTCGCATCTCGCGGGTGTCGGCTTTGATGCATCGGTGTGGGAAGTATGGCCCTATCTCACAGCAGGAGCGTGTTTGTATCTGCCTGATGAAGAGACTCGCCTTTCACCAAGTTTACTGCGCGATTGGATCGTTGAGAATCAAATTACGATCAGTTTTCTGCCTACGCCTTTGGCCGAGGCATTGATGATTATCGATTGGCCGACTCAGACGGCGCTCCGATTTCTGCTCACCGGCGCTGACACGTTGCATCGCTACCCAAGCGATAATCTGCCGTTCACCGTGGTGAACAATTACGGGCCAACGGAATGCACTGTCGTTGCGACTTCGGGTCGCGTCAATTCAACCGAAATGAATGATGGGCTGCCGACGATTGGACGCCCGATTTCCACCACGGACGTTTACATCCTGGACGAGAATCAAACGCTGGTTCCTGACGGCGAAGAAGGTGAGTTATACATTGGCGGCGCCGGCGTCGCGCGCGGTTATCTAAATCGACCCGATTTAACGGCTGAGAGATTCATCCCGGATCCGTTCAGCGCAAAATCCGGTGCACGGCTATATCGAACCGGAGACCGAGCGCGCAGACTCGCAAATGGCGACATAGCTTATCTCGGCCGCCTCGATGATCAGATCAAGATTCGCGGGTTTAGAATCGAGCCCGCCGAGATTGAATCAGCTCTTAATCGTCATACGGCGATCGTTTCAAGCGTCGTCGTTGCGCGCAGCTCGGATTGTTCTGACATGCGATTGACCGCATATATCGTGTTGAGCACGACTCCGGAGGCGGGCGAGCTTCGCGAGTTTCTCAGCTCATCGCTGCCTGAATACATGCTGCCTTCACTGTTCGTAGAAATCCCCGCGTTACCGTTAACCAATAGCGGCAAGGTCGATCGCGCCGCATTGCCTGAGCCAACGCTTGAAAACACCATCCGCGGCGATGACTTTGTAGCGCCCGGCTCCCCGATAGAAAAGATACTCTCGGACATTGTCTGCACCCTGCTCAAGCTGAACGAGGTCAGCATCAATGACAACTTCTTCCTGCTCGGCGGCCATTCACTTCTGGGTACGCAACTAATCGTGAAGATTCGCGGCGCCTTCGGAGTTGATGTCGCGCTCCGCACATTGTTCGACGCCCCAACCATCGGTGGGCTGTCCAACGAGATCGAGCGGCTAATCATTGCTCGCGTTGAAAGTATGAGCGAAGACGAAGCCGCGAGATTACTCGCGTAAGCATTTCGCAAACCAGCCATTGCCCGGCTGCTCGCGTTAAGACCTATATGAGTGCCAACTCGGAATCGATCTCAAAACAATCATCGCAGGCTCTGAGTCTCTATCACCTGCTCGACCCGGACGTGCTCGCGAATCCGTATCCGCTGTACCAGCGACTGCGAACCGAGTCGCCGGTCCATTGGGATCCGTTTCTGCATGCCTGGGTAGTCACCCGCTACGACGATGTGATCGCCGTGTTGCATCGCTTCTCTGCGAATCGCACGCCGACTCCTGAGCAACTCGCTGCGATGGGCCTGGCCGAGCTGACTCCGCTCGCGCAATTGATGACGAAGCAGATGCTGTTCATGGACGCGCCAACCCACACGCGCCTGCGCAGCCTGGCGTCATTCGCCTTCGCTCCGGCGAGAGTCGAAGCGTTGCGCGCGCACATTCGCGAGATTCTCGACAATTTGCTTGAGCCGCTGCTCAGCGCCGGGCGAATGGATGTGATCAATGATCTCGCCGCGCCACTACCGGCAATCGTGACCGCAGAAATGCTTGGGGTACCGATTTCTGATTGCGATCAATTGAAAGCCTGGTCGGCCGATTTCGCGGAAGTGCTCGGCAATTTTCAGCACAATCCAGACCGAGCTTCGCGCACGGTCAAATGCGTCGAGGAGATGACTGCATATTTCCGCGGAGCGATACAGCATCAGAAACAGCATCCGCGCGAAGGACTGATCAGTTCATTTATCAACGCAGAGATTGACGGCGACCGGTTGACCGAAGAAGAAATCGTCGCGAACTGTATCGTGACAATGGTTGGCGGACAGGAGACAACCACGAATTTGATTGGCAACGGAATCCTGAGTCTGCTGCGTTATCCGGATCAGATGCAACGATTACGCGACGACTCTTCTCTCATTCCATCGGCCGTCGAAGAGTTGCTTCGGTATGAAAGTCCGAGTCAACACACGGCGCGAATTTGTCCTGAAGATACCGAACTCGGTGGTAAATTGATCCGCAAAGGCCAGGCGGTGATCGCCGTGATGGGTGCGGGCAATCGCGATCCGGAACGCTTTGCAGAGCCAGATCGGCTGGACATTGCGCGCGCGGAAAATCGGCATCTGGCGTTTGGTTGGGCCAGCCACTTCTGCTTCGGGGCTGCGCTCGCGCGCATCGAAGGCCACCTTACATTCGAAGCAATCGCGCGCCGCACCGCAAATCTCGCCTTCGAAGCCGGCCGCCAAATCGTCTGGAGAGAAAATCTTGGTCTCCGAGGTCTAACCGCGCTGCACATTACTTTTGATAAAGCCATGCCATCTAACGTAATTGCGTCGGCCGCCAATCAACCTCAAAACGGTTGCCCGTTTCATCATTCGTCCTAACAACGCTGGTTTCCGCCGTGATCGAAAACCCTCTGCAAACAAGATCTCAGGTCAACGCCGCGATGATTTCAGCGGCCAAACAGGATTTGCTTGCGAAGTATCTGCGCGGTGAAATCAATCATGCGCAGCCGAGCATAATTCCGCGTCGCTCGCCCGATACGTCGTTGCGTTTGTCCTTCGCGCAAGAGCGCCTTTGGTTTCTCGATCACCTGATGCCCGGCTCGCCGGTTTTCAACGTCCCAACCGCCGTAAGAATTTCTCATTCACTCGATCTCGACGTGCTGCAGAGATGCGTTGATGAAATTGTTCAGCGTCATGAAGTTCTGCGCACGGTATTTGTAACGATCGACGGCCACCCAACTCCGGCAATCAAATCGCAGATTGATACGGCGATTGAGGTGATCGACTTGACGGCGCTCGATGAAGCTTCACGCGAAGCAGAGAGTTTGCGCCTGACTAAGGAAGCAGCGCTTCGCTCCTTCGATCTTTCACGTGGTCCGCTGATCAGGACCAGCTTGCTCAAGCTCACTGAATCAGAATCGATCTTCCTGCTCACGATGCACCATATCGTGAGCGACGGAGGATCGATTCTGATCTTCTTTCGCGAACTCTCAGCGCTGTATGGCGCGTTCTCGAACGGGCAGTCATCACCGCTTTCTGATCTTCCGATTCAGTATGCAGACTATGCGCTCTGGCAAAGAGATTGGCTGCGCGGTGAATGCCTCGAGCGACAGCTCGATTACTGGAGAGAAAAACTGAACGGCGAGCTGCCGGTGCTCGATATTCCGGCCGATTATCCGCGGCCACCGCTTCAAACTTATTCCGGCGGGCGCGCGGTCGCGACGCTTTCCGAAGAGTTGACCAGCGCGTTGAATGCGTTGAGCCAGCGCGAAAGCGCGACGCCGTTCATGACACTGTTGGCGGCGTTCAAGGTTCTGCTGCATCGTTACTCCGGGCAGGAAGATATTATTATCGGATCGCCAATCGCGAACCGCGCGCAGTCCGAAACCGAAAACCTGATCGGATTCTTCCTGAACAATCTGGCGCTGCGTAGCGACCTCTCGGGCGATCCAACTTTTCGCGAAGCGCTTTCTCGTGTTCGCCAAACGGCGCTTGATGCTTACGCTAATCAGGATGTACCTTTCGAACGATTGATCGAAGAGCTAAAGCCGGAGCGCGATCTCAGCCGCACCTCGATTTTCCAGGTCTACTTCAACCTGTTCAGCTTTTCCGATCGCATTGATTTGCCTGACGGCGATTCAATCAACTTTGTCGACGCGTGGTTACAGTCGGAAGAGAACCTTTCGAAGTTCGATCTAACTTTGTATGCCGGCGCGGGTGATAAGAAGATCAAGCTCGCGCTGGCTTATAACACGGATTTGTTTGCGCCCGAGCGAATGACGGAAATGCTCGATCAGTTTCAGCATTTGCTCTCGCAAATCGTTGCGCATCCGCATGAAGCAATCAGCCGCCTGTCTCTCGTCACGCCGTCAGCGCGAAAGCGCCTGCCGAATCCGCATGCTCCGATTGGATCGAGCAATAGCCAGGCGATCACGTCGCTCTTTTCTGAACAAGCCGAACAGCATCCGCATGCTTTGGCGGTCATCGATCCGAACGAGAGTTGGACTTATCAAGCATTAGAGCAGCGCAGCAATCAACTCGCGAATTATTTGCGTGCAAACGGAATCGCGAAGGGCGACGTTGTAGCTATTTATGGGCACCGCAGCAGGCCACTGGTCGTAGCCATACTCGGCGTGCTGAAGGCCGGAGCGGCTTTCACGATTCTCGATCCAGCATATCCCGCAGAACGACTGATCGATTGTTTGCGGATTGCCAAACCGCGCGGCTGGATTCAAATCGAGGCGGCCGGACCGTTGCCGCCGGCCGTGGATCAATTTGTCGAGACGCTCGACTGTTGCTCTCGTCTAACGCTAAAAACGCAGACTAATTCTGAATCTGATCCGCTTGCGAGTTGCCCCACTGACAACCCAAACATTGAAATCGACGCTGACGATCTAGCTTACATTGCGTTCACGTCTGGCTCGACCGGACAGCCGAAAGGCGTGATGGGGCGACATGGCCCGCTGAGTCTTTTTACCTCGTGGGCGATCGAGAAATTCGATCTGAACAACTCCGATCGCTTCTGCATGCTTTCGGGTTTAGCTCACGATCCTTTGCATCGAGACATCTTCACGCCTCTGCAACTTGGCGGCACAATCTGCATTCCCGATCCAAGCGATCTTGAAGCACCGGAACGATTGCGATCATGGATGAAGCAGCAAGCAATTACGATTGCAAATCTGACTCCGGCGATGAGTCAACTCTTGACTGACGGTTCTGGAACCGATGAGCGGATTGACTCGCTTCGATACTCATTCTTAGTCGGCGACGTTTTGACCAAGCGTGACGTGGCGCGTCTGAAGAGGCTCGCGCCGTCGATTAGCTGCGTGAATCTCTATGGATCGACGGAAACGCAACGAGCTGTCGGCTATTTCTCCGTCGACGATTCGCATGATTTATCAGGAAAAGAAATTCTGCCGCTCGGCAAGGGCATTCGCGAAGTGCAGTTGCTGGTCTTGAATAAGTCGCAAAGGCTTTGCGGCGTCAGCGAAATCGGCGAAATCTACTTTCGTAGTCCACACCTGGCGAGAGGCTACCTATCCGATGAGAAGCTGACATGCGAACGTTTCATCACGAATCCTTTTACGAATGATCCAGCGGATCGTCTGTATCGCACTGGCGATCTTGGCCGTTACCTCCCGGATGGAAATGTCGAGCACGCCGGCCGTGCCGATCGGCAGATCAAGATTCGCGGATTTCGGATCGAACCCGGCGAGATCGAAGCAGCGCTAACAAAACATCCCGACGTGCGCGAAGCCGCCGTCATAGCACATCGTGACGAGCGCGATTGTTCTCTCGGCGCGTATATCGTTCGCGCTCAATCTGCTGAGCTTACGCCTGCAACTCTGCGCGATTGGCTAGCGGAAAAACTTCCCGCTTACATGATCCCGTCATCGATCGTGATGATCGAAGCGTTGCCGCTGACGCCAAACGGCAAACTCAATCGATGCGCTTTGCCATCACCCGAGCCGAGCAAAAAGATTACTGAATTCGACAGGCCATTCTCAGCAAACGAAGAAGCCCTGGCGTTGATTTGGAAGGAAGTCCTTCGCCTCGACCACATCGGCATTAACGACAACTTCTTCGAGTTGGGCGGACACTCTCTATTGGCGGTGCGTTTGTTTGCGTTACTCGAAAAACAATTCAATAAGCGCCTGCCGCTGGCGACCCTTTTTCAAGCACCAACGATTGCGAAGCTTGCTGCAACGATCGAGACCGATGGATCGAAGCCGTTATCTTCGCTGGTGCCGATTCAGACGCGCAGCACGCGGCTGCCGTTCTTCTGCATTCATGCAGTCGGCGGAAACGTGCTCGAGTATTACGACCTGGCGCGACATCTGGGAAATGATCAGCCGTTTTATGGTTTGCAGTCAGCCGGGTTAAGCGATGCGCATGAGCCGCATGCTCGTATAGAAGACATGGCCGCCCATTATGTGAAAGAGATTCGCGAGGTTCAACCGGTTGGTCCGTACTTCATTGGCGGAAGATCGCTGGGCGGCGTTATCGCGTACGAGGTGGCGCGTCAACTGAAAGAACAAGGACAGAAAGTCGCACTGCTTGCGTTGCTCGATTCGTATCCGGTTGGCCATCAGAAGCTTTCGAACGCGGATATATCAACGATTAGAAAGCGCCGTGCTATCAGACGAATGCAGACGCACTTTTCCAATCTTGGTCAACTCCCGATGTCAGCAAAGCTGAATTACTTGATAAGCAAATCGCGTTATGTGCCAAAGCGATTCAAGAGCAAACTGTGGCGAACAACTTACCGCTGCTTTAAGAAACTCGGCTTGAAGATTCCGCGATCGCTTCGCAGTGTTGAGCAATTTAACTGGCTCGCCGCGCACGAATTCACCCCAAGACTCTATGGTGGACCTGTGACGTTGTTTTGGGCGAGCAACGATCTGCGCGCGAAGTTCGACATGATCGAAGGCTGGGAGAGACTGGCGCCGGGCGGATTGGAAGTTCACGAGATTCCGGGAACGCACCTCGACATCATCAAAGAACCGCACGTCGAAGAGGTGGCGAAGAAATTGAGCGACTGTCTGAAGGCCGCACAGGCTGCCGCAAAAAGTTGAGCGATAGCAACCGGACTTCACCGGCGCTATCGCTCCAAGATTCAGGACTCGCAGACTATCAACGTCGCCGGCTGAGAAACCCGCTCAGAAATCCCAAGGTCAATCCGACCCCCAAAGCGATGCCAACAGATTGCCACGGATTGTGTTTGATGAAGCGCCGCGATTCGTCGATATAGTCTTCGCCAACTTCGTATCCCTGGCGAACCAGCCTTTGCGCTTTTCGTTTGCCAATTTCAACCAAATCTTCCGCGATGATTTTACCTTCGACGGCTTTTGCCGCTAGATGACCAAGCTTGAATCCCGCACTCTTGCCATTATCTACAGTAGTTGTTGCTGTGGTTGTTCCCATTCTCTAGTTCCTCCAATCGCGACAGTAACACAAAGGTTAAGCCTCTAACGCCCCGTGCCGGTTTCAAAAGTGCAACGTTCTTGTTGTTAAAAGCTAACCGCGCCTCATCAGCGGCCTGCTGGCGAGCGCATAAGCAAGAAAGCTGCCGAGGGCTAAAGCAAAGATTCCAAGTCCTCGCAGCAGCAACGGGCCCTGAGTTGAAATCCAGTCAACTATCATACGCGCTCGATCGCTCCCGAGAGCAAGTGTTGCGAAGGCACCGACGATCGCGAGCAACCCAAGCACCCGTAAGATCGTCGGCCAGCGCGCACGCGATGCGACGCCCAAAAGTATCAAGCCCACCCCGAGACGAAATCCCGCGAGGACATAAACGCCGGTCGGAGTGGTGGCGAATTGCGCGAGCGCAAACAGACGCTGCGGCGCAAACAAGCCTATGGCGCCAAGAATCATGAATGTGGCCACTACCAAAAATCCCGGCACTCTCATCGCATCACCTCACAACCGCGTCTACCTCGTACAACTCATGATGCGCTTCCGGCGAGGTAATTGCACATTGGACCGTCCGAGACTCAAGCTCGCGCGGCGACTTCTCGCGCACGCCACGAGGTTGTAAGTTTTCCCTCTAATCTCAGGAAATTGTGCGGCGAGTGGTGTGGTTGACACGCCGCCGATTAATCGGCCATCTCTTTGATCGTAATCTCTGGCTCGAGCTTGATTTCAGTCTTTACCGAATTCGAAATCAGGCAGTGCTTCTCAGCCTTCTCCAAAATCCTCGAAGCACGTTCGGCGTCGCGAGCGTGAGTAATGGTTAACGTGGGATGCAAGACGATTTCAGTCATCATGAAACCGCCGTCGAACTTCTCGAGCTTACCATCGGCGGCGGCTTTGAAGCTGACGAAATCCAGTTTTGAATTTTCAGCAATCGCCAGAAACGTAGTCATGAAACATGAATTGACCGCGCCCACAAAAAGATGTTCCGGCGTCCAGGTTCCTTCGTGACCTTTGAATTCGGGCGGCGCATCCACGTGCAGGCACGGCAGCACGGACGAACACAAATCACCCTCGCGGTCTTTCGTCCACTCGACTTCGGTCGAGTAGAAATATTGATTCTCCATTATCTTCTCCCAATTGGTTCTCAGTGCATTCTGCGATTAGCGTTTACAAGTACCCGCTAGCGGCAAATCCGCAGATTGACGATTTGCGCTACAAACTCTCACCGGCTGAAGCCTACGCTATCGATCAGATCTTCTGAATCGTAATCGTGACGGTCATCACCGGGCCGGCAGTTCGATTGTAAGAAACCCAGAAGCCCAGCGACTCGTAGCGCACAACTTTGTATTGCGATCCGTCCGGCCGCGTGTCGAGATTGGCTCCGACTACATTCTTGAAGTCCGGCGCGCCGGCTCCGCTCGCATAATCGACTGAGATGATCTTCGCTTTGTGATTTATGTCGTAAGCGATCTGCGCGGTCTCGTTGTCCGAGAAGACGTAATAATCAAGCTCTGCGTCTTTCAAAACGGGATTACCCAGCTTCGCGCGTACTTCATCCGCGGTCATGCCGAGGCGAACACCTTTGTATTCGGTGTAAAGGGGCTGCTGCGCTAACGGTTCGGCAGCGTTCGCCGAAGCTCGTGACTTTTGCGCATTCACGTTCACTGCGAATGGGGCGACCACAAACAGCACTGCGACTAAAATTAAGTTGCGTTTCACGTCGTACCTCCTGAGTTACGGTCTAAGCGTTGAAATCTCCCCCAGGTCTTTTTCCAACTGCCCAAACTTCTCCGCCCGCGCGGATCTGTAAAATGATTTGGTCCAGCGGTCGCGGCGGAGGTCCATACATCACATAACCAGTCCGGGTGTCGTAGACGCCACGATGACACGGACAGACGAGGCAACGTCGACCTTCGTCGAAGTCAACGGAGCAGCCGCGATGCGCACACTTGCGACTGAACGCCAGAAACTGACCGTCCGTAGTTCGCACCAGCACAGCAGCATCACTCGACTTCGGATAATTGAAGTAGAGAGAAGTACCAGGCACCACGCGCTCTGCGCCTTCGATCTTCGTCGGCGGATACATCAGAAGCGTTTGCCCCTGACTCTCCTTCTGCGTCTTCACTTCACCGGCCGCCAGCAGCAGACCCGCTGACGTTACCAGTGCACGATTGCAGAAGCTCCGTCGCGACAATTGTGAATCTCGCTTCTCGGCCATTTCGAAAAGACCTCCTGCCCCCAGGACTGCAACATGTATTCCTGCTTTAGGTCGCAGCTTTTGGTGGATTTACGGTGCTTATTCATGATTCGGCGGTCCCGCCATCGACGAGAATGCGAGCTTTCCCACAGAGTTTGGGAAACTTTTCGCAGCGCGCTCTGACTTTCTTTCACGGCGCTGAATGAATCTCGCGGCATATCGGTTGCGCATTAAAAACGCTGGACGTCCAGCCTCGAAAAACCTACCGAAAAGAGAAGATATGCAGACACTAAATGGCGAGATGATTTATAAGAATCAGGTCGACCCAAAACCACCGATGCCTGTGAACGACGAGATTCAAACAGAACTGATGGCCGGCGACTTGTGTTCGCTGGATTCGCCACATCGCGCCGGCGACGTCGTGCTGCGTGATGGCTCAACAGTGCACGTCCGCAAGATGGAGCCGGAAGACGATCAGGCGCTATTCGCGCTGTTCCAATCACTGTCTGAAGAATCGCGTTGGTTGCGATTCTTTTCGCTGGCCGGCGGGTCGGCGCTTGCGGCGGAAGCGCGGCGAGAGACGAATCTCGATCGCACTCTTGGATTGATCGCGTTGAGCGGACCTGAACGGCGTATGGTCGGTCACGCCTTCTATGCCGGCATCGATCATCATCGCGCCGAAGTCGCGTTCACAATCGCCGATGATTTTCAGGGGCGAGGATTGGGAACGTTGCTATTGGGCCAGCTGGCCGAAGTTGCGAAAGCTAACGGCATTCAGACCTTTGAAGCTGAAGTTGTCGCCGCTAACCACGCGATGCTGCACGTGTTTCGCGAGTCAGGCTTCCCGATCGAAGTAAAAGCTCGCGCGGGACAAATACACGTGACCCTGCCGACTTCGTTCACCAGCGATGCCATCGAACAATTCGAACGTCGCGAATCGATTGCGGCGGTGAATGCGCTGAAGCTTTTCTTCAATCCGCGATCGATCGCGGTTATCGGCGCGTCGAAAAAACGCGGCACGATTGGCGGCGAACTCTTTCACAACCTATTGAGTTATGGATTTGTGGGGCCGGTGTATCCAGTAAATCCGACGGCCGAGGTGGTCCAATCCGTGCTCGCATACAAGTCAGTCGAAGACATTCCTGGGCCAGTCGACCTGGCAGTAATTGTCGTGCAGGAAAAGTTTGTGTTCGACGCGGTCAAGGCTTGTGGCCGTAAAGGAGCAAAAGCGCTGGTAGTAATTTCCGCCGGCTTCGCAGAGACAGGCAAAGAAGGTCAAGCAAAGCAGGCTGAACTAATTCAACTCTGTCGTTCCGCCGGCATGCGACTGATCGGTCCCAACTGCATGGGCATTCTAAACGCGGACCCTGCGGTGCACATGGACGCCACGTTCGCGCCGGGCATGCCGCCGACAGGTCGCGTCGGATTCTCTTCTCAGAGCGGCGCGTTGGGCCTCGCAATTATTGAACTGGCGAATTCGCTGGGCCTTGGGATCTCAACGTTCGTCTCAGTTGGAAACAAGGCGGACATTTCAGGAAACGATCTGCTGCGTTATTGGGAACACGACGAAAACACCGACGTAATTCTGCTGTACCTGGAATCGTTCGGCAATCCGAAGAAGTTTTCGAAGATCGCGCGGCGCGTGGGCCGCAAGAAACCGATCGTCGTAGTTAAGAGCGGCCGCTCAGGAGCAGGCGCGCGCGCAACTTCATCGCACACAGGCGCACTGATCGCGGCTTCCGACGTTACAGTCGACGCACTGTTTCGCCAATCAGGTGTCATTCGCACTGATACGCTCGAAGAATTATTCGATGTAGCGGCGCTATTGGTTAATCAACCATTGCCGCGCGGCAAGCGAGTTGGAATCATCACCAATGCCGGCGGACCGGGAATCCTGTGTGCCGATACCTGTGAAGCGCGCGGCTTGGAAGTCCCACTTCTGAGTGAAGCCAGTCGTGAGAAGTTGCGATCATTTTTGGCGCCTGGAGCCGGAGTCGGCAATCCGGTAGACATGATTGCTTCAGCCGGCGCCGAACAGTACGAGCGGACGATCGAAGTGGTCGCGGCCGATCCCAACATCGACGCTTTGATCGTTTGCTTCACGCCGCCGTTGGTAACTCGCGCGGAAGACGTGGCTCGCGCAGCCGTAGCGGCGATCGATCGCGCGAAGATTGAAAAGCCCGTGCTGACAGTATTTCTTCAGGCTGATGCCGCGCCGGAAATCGTTCGCGCGAAAAAAATCCCGTCGTATAAGTTCCCCGAGACGGCAGCCATCGCTTTGGCGCGCGCGGCGCGTTATGCGCAATGGCGTGAACGGCCTGAGCGCACGCTGCCAAAATTCGACGACCTGCGGCGCGACGAAGCCGCGTCCATCGTGGCTTCGGCTCTACAGAGAGAGAGTGGCTGGCTGACGGCAGAAGAAACCGCAGCGCTGTTGTCCTGCTACGGCCTGCCTTTCATCGAACAAAAAGTCGTCGCCACGCCCGAGGCGGCCGGTGAACTTGCTGAGAAGATGGATTGTGAAATTGCTCTGAAAGTGATTGCGCCCGGCGTGCTGCACAAGACTGAAGCTGGCGGGGTGCGTCTGCATCTGCGTGGCAAAGAAGAGGTGCAAACTGCGGCCAGTGAGATACGCGACCGTCTGACCGCGCAGGGCAATCCGCCGACAGGTTTTGTGGTTCAGCGGATGGCCGGCAGCGGAATAGAGATGCTGGTTGGTGTGGTACACGATCAGCAATTCGGACCGGTCGTCGCTTGCGGCGCCGGCGGCGTTCAGGTCGAACTGTTGCGCGATGTGTCTATTCGGCTGACGCCTTTGTCGACGGAAGATGCCTCAGAGATGATTCGCAGTCTGAAGACTTATCCGCTGTTGAATCGTTTTCGCGGCGGCCCGTTGTATGACGTGGCGGCGTTGGAAGATGGACTGCTGCGCGTGAGCGCAATGGTCGAAGACCTGCCGCAAATCGCTGAGCTGGATTGCAACCCGTTCGTCGTGCAAGAGAGCGGCGCGGTAATTCTCGACGCCCGCGTGCGGGTGGAAGCAGTCGAGCCGAGACCGCTGCTGGGTGTAAGAGGATAAGAAACTCAACAAGCCGCGTAGCGGCGACAGAGTTTAGCCCGGGGTGAGCGAGCGAAAGCGAGCGCAACCCCGGGTTTTCGTTTGTTAAGAGACATTGAGCCCGCTTTAGCGGGCGAAAGAATTCTGCGCGCGGAGAGGCTCTGACTTTCTAACGCCTGAAGCAGTTTCTTTCGCCCGCTAAAGCGGGCTTCGTGATGATGATTGATTCTGATTCCAGGGGTGTCGCGACCTTTGGTCGCTTACCCCTGGCTACTCTCTTTTGCGCCTTCAGCGCGATTCGATCAAACTCCCCAAAGACTTTCCTCTCCCGCGTTCGCGCGGGCGAATTCGAAGCCCGCGTTGACGGCGCGATTATTCAACTCCAGCAGCGCGGCTTTCTTCGTCATCGCTTTCACCACGTCGAGCACAACGTCTTTGTCGAGCATGTTCGTCTTTCCCAGCAGCGCGCCGAGCGCAACCATGTTTGCTGACTTGCCGTTGCCGATCTGGTCGGCCATCTCAGTCGCCGGCAGCGCGATGACTTCGACGTCACTTCGCGTTGGCGGATGATCGATCAAAGACGAATCGTAAATTATCAGGCCGCCGGCAATCACTTCGTTTTCAAACTTCTCGAGCGACGGCTTGTTCATCGCAATCAAAATTGTCGGCGCCGAGACCAGCGGCGAACCGATCTCTGTCGTGGAGATATTCACGTGACAGTTAGCCGTACCGCCGCGCATCTCTGGTCCATACGATGGCAACCATGAAACGTGAAGGTTCTGCCGCATGCCTGCTTCCGCCAGCAAACGGCCAAGGAACAACAATCCTTGTCCGCCGAACCCCGCGATCTTCAGGCGCTGATCGACATCACCAAGAGACGAGTTGACGACTCGCGACGGCTCCGATCCGTTCTCGCGATGAAGCCCGAGAATCGATGGCAACTCTTCAATCGCGACGGCGTGACGACGATGCGTACGATGTTCGCGCTCAGCCGACTTGTCTTTGAAAACTCCCAGCGGAAAATTCGGAATCAGGTTCTGCTCGATCCATTTCAATGAATCTAACGGCGTGACGCCCCAGCCCGTCGGACAGGGCGATAAGACTTCAACCAAAGAAAAGCCGCGGCCCTCGATCTGATTTTGCAACGCTTTGCGAATCGCTTTGCGTGTCTTCGCGCGCGTCTTGTTGTCGTAAAGCGCGACGCGTTCGATGTAGGTCGGACCTTCGAGAGTTGAAAGCAGCTCAGCAACTCGCACCGGAAATCCATCGTTCGCCGCGACGCGACCCAGCGGCGTCGTCGTCGTCTTCATGCCAACAAATGAAGTCGGCGCCAACTGCCCGCCGGTCATTCCATAGATCGCGTTGTTGACAAAGATCACGGTGAAATCCTCGCCGCGATTCGCCGCGTGTAGAATTTCGTTGCCGCCAATCGCCGCGAGATCTCCATCACCCTGATAGCTAATCACCAAACTATCAGGCAGCGCGCGCTTCACCGCCGTCGCCACCGCCGGCGCGCGTCCATGCGCGACTTGCAGGTTGCCGACATCGAAATAGTAGTAAGCGAAGACAGAACAACCGACGGGACTGACGAACACGGTGCGATCCTGCGCGCCAAAGTCGTCGATCGCTTCAGCGATCATTTTGTGAATGTTTCCGTGGCCGCAGCCCGGGCAGTAATGCGTCGTCAGATGATCGCCGGGTTTGCGATCAAACTGCCCATAGAAACTCCTGGGTCTTTGAAAGGTTTGCGCGTACATCTTTCTCCTCGCTGGCTTTGATGATTTGCCGCAAAAGTTCCTCCGTCGTCGGAACCATGCCACCGACGCGTGAGTAGAAGCGAAGGGGTCGTTCGCCGTTAACAGCCAACCGCACGTCTTCGATCATTTGGCCATTGCTCAACTCGACCGTCAGAAATTGTTCGACCCATTGCGTCAAGACAGAGAGTTCTCGATACGGAAACGGCCAGAGCGTGACGGGGCGGAAGAGCCCGGCTTTGATTCCCTGCTCGCGCGCCTGATCGACTGCCGCCTTCAGCAGGCGCGACACGATGCCGTATCCGATCACGACCAACTCTGCGTCGTCGGTCTTGTAAAGCTCGTACATTTCTTCGGCGGCGTTTGCTTTCAGGTATTTCTTCTCGAGCTTCAGAACGTGCTGCTCCAGTTCTTCAGGCGAGATGAAGATCGAAGTGATGAGATTCTTTCGGGTCTCGGCATCGGCGCGCACGGCCCAGGTTTTCGGTTCAGGCTCTATCGCTCGGGTCGGAAATTCGACGGGCTCCATCATCTGTCCGATGAAGCCGTCGGCGAGCACGATCGCCGGATTGCGAAACCGATCCGCCAACTCGAACGCCAGCAAAGTCAGGTCGCACATCTCCTGACAAGAGTTCGGGGCCAGCACGATCGTGTGATAGTTGCCGTGCCCACCGCCTTTGACGATCTGGTGATAGTCGCTCTGCTCTGGCGCGATGTTTCCGAGGCCTGGTCCACCACGCATGATGTCGACGATCACGCACGGCAATTCCGAACCCGCAAGATACGAGATGCCTTCCTGCATCAGGCTCAATCCCGGGCCCGATGAGCCAGTCATCGTTCGTTCGCCGACGGACGCGGCGCCATAGACCATATTGATGGCGGCGACCTCACTCTCAGCTTGTAAGAAAGTGCCGCCTGCAGCCGGAAAGTATTTTGCCGCGGCTTCGGTGATCTCACTGGCGGGCGTGATTGGATATCCGTAGAACGACTTGCAGCCTGCCAGCAAAGCCGCTTTCACCACTGCTTCGTTTCCTTTAATCAACTCTTTAGTCATCGATGAACCTCACACGTTAGCGATCGGGCCGCGCAATCCAACAAAAGCGAGGCGCGGAGAAAACTAATTCTTGTAGACGGTGATCGCGCCGGGCTCAGGGCAGGCGTAGAAGCAAACGCCGCAGCCGGTGCAGCCGTGGCCCTGGTATTCACCGAAGTGATAACCCTGACCATTGAGCCGGTCGCTCAACCTCATGCCGCACACGGGACAGGATTCGACGCACAACCCGCATCCTTTGCATTCCTCTTGATGTACTTCAGTCCAACCGCGGTCTTTCTTTTCTTTTCCTTCGGGCATATTGATTCGCCTCCATTGGGCCAGAGCGACGGCCACGGAACGCGTCTGAATCGGCAACTCGCGTGCCTGCAATCCGCATTTCGACGCACAGTTAGAAGCCCCGAGTTTCAACGAGAACTGATTGGTTTTGAATTGGAAGTCAGGCTTGAGCTGTGGCTGTTTTGAATTTGAAGTCGAAAAAAACCGCAGCTAGTGCGGAATATGACTAGAAGGCAGGCTAATTGAGCGAGGAACTCCTTGCCAGTGAATCAATCTTCGGCCACACCGCTCACGCGATCCACTCGCAGACGAAACACAACGATCATCGGTGGTTCGGCGTCGCGAGTTAGTTCAGATTCGACGGGTGTAAGTTTCGGAAAAGTCTCGAGTATCTTCCGCAGGATTGTCCTTCGTTCCGAATCATTCCTCACTTCTTCAAAATTGCCAAAAGCTATGGCGCTCTGCCAGTGAAAATCATCCTGAATGCGATCGACCTGCAAACACACGCGCGAGTGCTTGCGCATCGCCCGAACTTTTCGTCCCGCCAACGAGTGGCTGTAAATGTGACCCTCGCTGGCGACGTAGTTGATCGGCACGACATAAGGCTCGCCATCGTCGACGCAACCGAGCCGGCCTAAAGTTCCCGCATTGACGATGTCCCACGCTTCGCGCTCGCTCAACACCTTTGTCATTGACGGATTCCTCCGCGATCACGAGGCGCAATGCGTGTGCCAGTTTGCCGAGCTTCACAATTGCCAATTCATCCGGCGATCGTCGCGCGACGATGCGGGCTTTCTCGCAATTGCTGGAGAAAGTTTGCGCAGAGAAATGAAATCGACTCGATCAGCGTCGGCCGTTGACTGGGAGATGAATGCGAAACGTCGAGCCTTCGCCGACTGTGGAGGTAGCTTCAACGCGGCCACCGTGCGCGCGCGCAATGCGACGCACCGCGGGAAGGCCGAGACCAGTACCGCCTTTTGTGGTGGTGAAGAAAGGATTGAAGATGCGGGTGAGATCTTCTTCGGTGATTCCGTGGCCGGTGTCAGAAACTTCGATCACTGCTTCGTCGCCGGTGTCTTCGGTCCGCTCGCGTTTGAGGCTGATTGTGATGCGGCCGTCGTCTTCGATCGCTTCGATAGCGTTAAGGATCAGATTCAAAACCGCGTCTTCGATCAACGGAGCATCCAAGTCAATGCGAACATCTTCGGGCGGCTCGTCGAATATAACGTGCACGCGACGGCCGCGGGAAAGCGCGCCGATGGCTTGTGAACGAGCTACATTCACTGCTCTCATAGTGAGTTCCGTCAATGAAACGTTGGCGGCACTCATCGCACGCGGACGGGCGCGGTCCAGCAGTGCGCGGACAGTTCCATCGATGCGCTCAACCTCATGACGAATTCCTTCCAGGGCTTCGCGCTCAGGATCGTTCGCGTCACGGCGGCGAATCAGAATATCAACGCCGCCTTGAATTCCCGCCAGCGGATTCTTGATTTCATGGGCCAGGCCGGCAGCCAACTCACCAACGAAAGAAAGTTGGGCTGCGCGTTGCAGCTCAGCCTGCAAACGCTTGGCTTCGGTAATGTCGGTGTTAACGATTAACTTTTGAGTTGGATTTCCCTGTTCATCTCGAACCAGGGTCCAGCGAGTTTCCACAATGATCTCTTTGCCGTGCTTGGTGATCTGGTTCATTTCGCCGCGCCACTCACCCCGTTCGAGCAAAGCCTTTTGCGCTTCCGGAAAAGCAGATGGCAGTTCGCGATATAAGAATTCCGCGGGAGTTTTTCCTAACACTTCTTCGGCCTTCCAGCCATACATGAGTTCCGCGCTCTTGTTCCAATACATCGTGCGGTCATTCATGTCGCGCACCAGGATCGCGTCCTGTGATTTATCCAGGAGTTCCGCTTGTTGGCGAACCTGAGTTTCCGCGAGTTTCAGTTGGGTGATGTCGTGGCGAATGGCGACGTACTGATAAGGCTTGCCGTCGGGACTGAGAAACGGAACGATCGTCGTATCGACCCAATAGATACTTCCGTCCTTCGCGCGATTTCGTAAATCACCTCGCCACACCTCGCCGCCGGCGATCGTCGTCCACAAGTCGCGAATAAATTCTTTCGAGTGATACCCGGAATTGATAATGCGGTGGTCCTGGCCCAACAACTCTGCGCGCGAATATTTCGAGATGCGGCAGAACGCATCGTTGACGTAATTGATTATGCCGCGCTGATCGGTGATGGCGACGATCGTGGATTGATCGAGCGCAAACTTGATATCGGCCAAATCTTTCAGCGATTCGGTGAGCGCCTTTTCGTTGGCAACAGCTTGTTTCAAGATAGCTTCGTTTGACTCAGATGAGGAAGTTCGGCGGTTCACGCGCCGTAGCTTAGAGAAGGTGAGCCGCGCGGATCAAGTTCTAGGACGGGACAGCCACAGCTTCTTCCAGTTTCTTTAGCCGGTAACGCAACTGATCGCGAGAAATGCCCAGTAATTCTGCGGCTTTCGTTTGATTTCCACCGCTGCGTTCGATCGCCTGGCGGACCATCGACATTTCGACTTCATCGAGCGAAACACCGCTCGCCGGGAGATGAAACAACTCGTGATGGCCCAGGCCTTCGCCATGAAAATGTTCCGGCGCCGGCCCGCCCGACACGCCGCGCGGGATGTATTTCATCGTGATGATGTCTTCGTCTTCGAGGATCATCGCGCGCTCGATCACGTTGCGTAGCTCGCGCACGTTGCCCGGCCAGTCGTAACGACGGAACGCCTCGGCAACTTCGGGAACGATTCCTCTGACGCGTTTTCGCAGCCGTTCGCCAAACGATTCGATGTAGTGATCGGTCAACAGCAGTACGTCGTCACCGCGCTCGCGCAACGACGGGATATCGATTTGAATTACCGACAGCCGGTAATAGAGATCGAGACGGAACCGATTACTTTCGCTCTCTCTCTTCAGATCGCGATTCGAAGCCGCGATGATGCGCGCGTCGAACGGAATATCTTTCAAACCACCGACGCGACGGAACGCGCCTTCTTCCAGCACGCGCAAGAGTTTCGCTTGCAGGCTCAACTCAAGTTCACCAATTTCATCCAACAGCAACGTGCCGCCCTCAGCCTGCTCGAACATTCCTTCCTTGCGAGCTTTGGCATCGGTGAACGCGCCTTTCTCATAGCCGAACAATTCGCTTTCAATCAGCGTGGCTGGTATGGCGGCGCAATTGATGGCGATGAATGGACCGTCAGCGCGATTCGAGTGATAGTGAATTGCTTTCGCGACCAGGTCCTTGCCGGTGCCCGATTCACCCTGCAGCAACACGGACGAGACTTCGCTCTCCGCGACCTTCTGGGCCATCGCGATCATCTCGCGGATTGCCGGCGATTGTCCGATGATTTGATCGAAGCTGAACTGTTGCGATCGTTCGCGGCGAATCAGGTTTACTTCGCGACGCAGGCGGCTGGCTTCGATGCCGTTGCGAATGGCGACGTGTAATTCTTCCAGGTTGATTGGCTTGCCGATGAAATCATAAGCCCCGCCGCGCAGCGCCGCGATTGTCTCGTCCACCAGAACGTTCGCGGTGATCATGATGATGACCGCGTCGGGTTCGCGCTGGCGCATCTTGCGCAGCACGTCCAAACCCGATCCGTCCGGCAAATTGATGTCAAGCAAAACCGCAGCCGGCGACTCAGTCTCGAACGACGCGACGCCTGCCGACGCCGTGGGCGCTTCTACTGGCTCGAAACCCCAGCCTCGCAACGCTTCACCCAGAGACCATCGGATCATCTTCTCGTCATCAATAACGAGAATTCTCTCTTTGTAATTCTTCAGTTTTTTGTCCTTCTTCCCGGTCGCCATGCGACCGATTATAGGCAACTAGGCTGCGTCAGAAAACCTTTGCGGCTCACTGGATACGAAAGCGTGCGGCAAGTCATGAAGGCGCAACCCAAAAGCCATTAGCAATCCGCGTGCTCGCATTGAGGCGCAGAAATTCGCGCAGTTCGACAACGGAAGTGAGGAATCTTCCTCAAGTCGCCGGTTCGAATTGCGTGTTTTTTCGCGAGAGTTCTCAAGCGTGACCGGCAAAGACCATCGATGGTAGCTAATGAAACCGTCTTTCCCGAATCAATGAACTGGCGCTGATTGCGAGGTCCGATCGACGACCGCGTCGGGATGTTCGCGACGAAAAGATTGGGCGATATGACAGTTCCAGCAGACCGGCAAATATGTCGTCATGGCGTCGATGGCTGCGGAAATCGGAATCTGACCCCACTCCACCGTAATACCTTCAGGGTTAAGCAAAGCCGGCTTGTGATCGGCGATGTGCATATCCGGGAACGGGCGCTCACAGAACGCGCATTTCTTGCCGCGATACCATTTCTCGAGCACACTCCGCACTAAACATTCTTCCGGCGCGACATCCAATTGCATCAGGCACTCCTGTCCGCAATCTTCTCTGAGCGGCCAGCGCCAACAGTTTTCCAGACGCAAAGCCGTTCGGCCCAACAACGACGTTGCCGCAGCATGGCGGGCATCGACTTCGACCATCGCCTGTTTTCCAGTTTCGGGGCAGATGATTACACGCTCACCCGCAAACTCTTGCCGGGCGCGGACAAAATATCTGATGCCGAAATAGATTGCGGCTACGAGCAACGCAACTATGAACAAATATATTATCGTCATGATCCACCCCCATTCCGCTCTTTGTTTAGATGGCGGACTTGTCCGCCTTCACACAGCCAGATCGCGGCTTCCGAGTTCAAGTCCTCGGCGGACAAGTTCGCCGGCTAAACAATATTCATTCAGCTACGCCTTCGGCTTCGAGTTGCTGAATCTTGCGCCGCATCCAGTGCTTTAGCGCTTGTTCCATCTTCGCTTGATTGCCTTCAGCATCAAGATCCTCAACCGTTTCACCGCTGTCGGTCAGCGGAATGAAATGACAGGGCACTTGCTCAGCACGCTTCGTTTCAGGAACGAAGTCGATCAGGTGGCACTCCGAACACGGATGTGCTTTCTCAGGCAGCGCATAGTTGACGCACGTCAGCGAATCGCGAAACGGCGACGTCTCTTTCCAGGGCGTTCGCACCGAACGCCCGTAACCGCCCTTTTCAATGAAGTCCAGTTCGGTTTTCAGCAGCTCCAGCAGGTCGCGATCATCTTTCGCCATGTCGGATCCTCCCAGCGATGTTTGAGGATTCGGGCGCACGATTGCAAACGACGCCCAGTTTCTGGAGCACATGAGCAACGATCATGCCGACGCAATACCGCCGCGATGTGAACAAACCAGTGGGAGGTTTGCGGGAATTCACTCAACCAAGCGGGCTTTTCCTCAAGCAAGTTAGTTGGTTCAAAACTTTGCCAAACTAATTTCGAGATGGCGCGAGGGGTACAAAATTTGCTCTCTTCAACGCACAAGTCCAACGTGGAGCTTGTGTTTTTTCGGCTCACTTTTTATTTCAACTTTCTGAGTTACAACCATGGGTCAACTCAACGTCGAGCAGAATATCGACGAGCCAAAAGTTCAGGCCTTCATGAGCGCGTTGCTCGATGACTTGCGCGCGCTCGAATACATGATCGAGCACGACCAGATCGAAAGCGGCGTGCATCGTGTCGGCGCTGAACAGGAGATGTTTCTCGTCGATCGCAGCTTGCGGCCCGCGCCCCTGGCTTTGGAAGTTCTCGATGGATTGAAGGACTTGCCGTTTACCACGGAGATTGCTCGATTCAATCTCGAAGCGAACCTGACTCCGCGCTTAATTGATAATCGTTGCTTCACAGAAATGGAGCAGGAGCTGAACATGCTCTTGGCGAAAGTTCGGGCCGTCGCTGAACAATATGAAGCCGATGTCCTGCTCGCCGGAATCCTGCCTACGCTTTGTCTTTCCGATTTGACGCTCGACAACCTGACGCCGATGGCGCGTTACCATGAACTAAATCGCGCAATCACGCAGGCGCGCGGCGGGCCATTCTCGATTCGCATCAAAGGACTCGACGAGTTGGAGATCGAACACGACAACCTGATGATGGAGTCGTGCAATACCAGCTTTCAAATTCACGTACAGGTCAGCCCGCGAGAATTTGCCAATTCCTACAACATCGCGCAGGCGATCACCGCTCCTGTTTTGGCGGCAGCGGTGAACTCGCCAATCCTGTTTGGAAAACGGTTGTGGCACGAGACGCGACTCGCGCTGTTTCAGCATTCGGCAGACGAGCGATCGCGCACGCAGCTTCTGCGCAGCCAGCCAACTCGCGTCGGGTTTGGCGAACGATGGGTCAGGAAATCGATCATCGAACTCTTGCACGATCAAGTTACGCGCTTTCGGCCAATCATGATTAGGCTGCCGCAGGAAAGTTCGCTGCAAGTAATGGCGCGCGGCGAAGTGCCTTCGTTATCTTCGCTGTTTCTGCACAACGGAACTGTCTGGCCGTGGAACCGCGCGTGTTATGGAGTGCGGGACGGCGTCGCGCAATTGCGCATTGAAAATCGCGCGCTGCCTGCCGGCCCGACCATCGTCGACGAGGTTGCGAACGCCGCATTCTTCACCGGATTGATGCTGGCGCTGCCGCAGGAATACGGCGAGATTGCCGAGCGCATGAGCTTCGACGATGCGAAAGCGAATTTCTTCGCGGCGGCCCGATACGATTTGCACGCGCAGTTGACCTGGATCGACAACAAGAGTTTTTCGGCGGCCGCGCTGGTGCGCGATCACTTGTTGCCGTTGGCCCATCAGGGATTGAAAGCGGCGAACGTTGACTCATCCGATATAGATAAATACCTCGGCATCATCGATAAGCGGGTGCAAACGCGACAGACAGGCGCGCGCTGGACTTTAAAGTCATTGGCGGCGATGGAGAAGTTGGAGCCTAAGGATTTGCGTTATCGCGAGCTGACCGCGCGAATGCTCCACGAGCAGAAGGAGGGCAAACCGGTGCACGAATGGAAAATTACCGCGGCCGATGACGACATCGAGTGGATCCAGAGCTATCAGACCGTCGGGCAATTTATGTCCACTGATTTGTTTACCGTGCGCGAAGACGATCTGGTTGATCTCGCGGCCAGCGTGATGGATTGGCGTCACATCCGTCACGTACCTGTCGAAGACAATGAAGGAAAGCTGATCGGATTAGTTACCCATCGCAACTTACTTCACTTACTGACTCAGGGCGTGCACGCGCGACCCGCGACGGCCTTAACTGTGCGCGAGGTCATGAAGACTGAGTTACAGACGGTCTCGTCTTCCACGCCGACGCTCGACGCCCTGGAAATCATGCAGAAGAATCGCGTGGGCTGTTTGCCGGTTGTGGATGACGGTCGTCTGGTCGGAATTCTCACGTCATTCGATTTCCTTTCAGGCGCGGCGCGGCTCTTCAAACATCATCTCGCTAACTCAAACCACCATACTCAGGAGCCAAAGGTTCTACACGCAAGCGCCTCTCGCTGACGAATTTGCCCCGGCATTGCATCCCGCCTAGTTCGCCGGCAACTTTGTTTCTTTCTTGGGATGGCACTCGACGCATTGGAATTGTGAGATGTCGCCGAGGTTTACTGGATGCTGGAACGGTTTGTTCCCTTTGTGACAGAACTCGCACTTGCGATCCACCAACCCGCCGAGATCGACCGGATGAATGAACGGGCCGACCTTGACGTTCTCTGCCGCAGGGCGGGCTGAGTCATACATCAGCGTGTGACAGACGTTGCAGTTGTTCGTGATCACTTTCCCATCGTTGCTCACGTGTTCGCCGTCGTGACAACGGAAGCATCCCGAGAAATAGAGATGTCCGATGTTGTTCGGGTGCGTCTGCCAATCGGTTCGCATCTCGGGGAAAAAGTACGTCTGAAAGATTCGCTGTATTTCGGCAACCGCGCCATCGACGGACGATTTCTTCTGCGCGTAAACGTCTGCATAGTTGGTGCGATAGAAATTGTTCAGGTTCGTGGCGATCGTGTTCACTGCTTCCGGCGTCGTTTCGTATGACTTGCTCAAAACCGCTACGGCCTCCCGCTTCAAATAAGGCAGCGACGGATCGAGCCGGCCGGCCACAAATGCCTGATCGACCGACGTGTCCGGCGGCAAATAAACGTGCGCCGGGCGGTTATGGCAATCGACACAATCCATGCGACGCTTGTTACCGTTCGTAATTTGATCGGGAGTCAGAGGCCGCGTGCGATCGAAGTATTCGGTAACCCTGCCCTGGCGATCCTTGATGCGCACCCACGGAATCACCTGTCGATGATCGTCGGTAGAAATGTAAGTGACTTCGTTTGCGATGTTCATGTGCCAGTGAATGCCGGCAACCTGACCTGTCGCGGGGCTGCCACCGCCGACATTGATCAGCAACTGGCGCTGGCGCTTGGAGTTTTGCTCGTCGTAACCGTAGTGGGTGATCGTTTTGAGTTGTGCCCCAAAAAACTTTTCGGGCCAGTGACACTGCTCGCAAGTATCCTGCGCCGGGCGTAAGTTATGAACTGGCGTAGTAATTGGGCGCGGATATTTCTTGAAAATCACGGAGTAGAGTTGGTACGCGCCTGCGAGTTTCGAGCGCACGTACCAGCTCGCGCCCGGCCCGACGTGACAACCGACACAGCCGACACGCGCATGCGCTCCCGCCTGGTAGGCCGTGAACTCAGGCTTCATCACGGTGTGACAAGTCTCGCCACAGAAATTAACCGACTCGGTGTATTCATAACCGCGATAACTTCCGAACGCGCTCGCCGAAACAAACACAAAAGTAATCAGTAGAAAAGTAAAGAACGCCCGCCGCGAATGCGGATCGTTCAAATCCAGTCTGGGATAGGCAGCAACCTCGGAAGGCTTGGCGCGATAACGCCGGCGTCGCTCGATCAGCATGCCCAAGATCACGACGGCCACGCCAAACATCAGAACCGACGGGCCAATGATGTAAGTGAGAATGCCGAGATATGGGTTCTCAGCCGAGGAAGTAATCTCGAGCAGAAAGAGCAGAAAGACGCTGACGAGGCTGGCGATGACGATCGCGGCGCCGACAAAGCTGATGTAATTGCGAAAGAGGCTGGGCGGCTTGGGAGCCAGCTGTTCAACCCCCATAGGTCGGTCCGGCGGCCGGCTCGTGTGCAGAGAATGTCTGTCCATTCTACTTGGCGGTATCCGTCTGTTCTTTGCTGGGCGGTTGCGGGTCGGTCTCGTCTGAAGAACTCTCTTTGTTCATCTCTTCAAAAGCGAGTTCGTGCTCTTCCTTGTAAAGTTCCTCTGAAACGCGACCGTCAATGAAAGCGAAGTTTACTGGATAAACGTCTGGATCGAAAATCACCTGATAGAAATGCCATACGATAATCGCGAGGGTTGCCAGCACGGCTTCGTAAAAGTGAATGGAGAGGGCGATATCGATCCACCAGCGCGCGAGAAATCCGAACACGCCGATCTTGAACCAAATCATCAAGCCCGTCAGGCCCATAATGAATGTGCCCCAAATCACCGCCCAGTACTCGGCTTTCTCGGCATAGCCAAAGCGCGCAATTTTCGGCTTCAGTCGCTTGATTCCTAAGTAGTAACTGAAATTTCCAACCACGTCGCGGACGTCTTTCAGCTTGGGCAGCATGTCTTTGACCCACTTCCGTCCGTCTTTCGACAGTACCAAATAACCGAGGTGATAGATGCCGACGATCATCATGATGACTGCTGCGACACGATGGATGATGCGCCGGAGATATTCATTCGAACCGAGCAACCACGACAACCCCGAGTCGGGATACTGTAAAGCGAAGCCGCTGAGCACCAGCACGATGAAACTGGCCAACAAAAGCAGGTGCTGAATTCTTTGATTTATAGTCAGTCTAACGATCGTGCGCTGTTGATTTCGCCGAGCCAAAACTTTCTTTCGCCACACGAGCGCGTTGTGAAGCGCCATGCCGCCAATCGTGAGAAAGATCAGTGGCAGATAAATCCATCGCACGATCCTCGTGCCGCGCGCTCCCATGTCGCGCGAGCCGACGTTCGAAACTAATTCAGAAGCAAAATGGATCTTGCCTTTGGTGAAGTTCTCGCTCGCGCCGACGTGGCATTGGCCGCATGTCTGCTGCAAGTTGCTGGCGTTGATCATCGAACGTGGATCGGACGAAGGCAGAATGTTGTGCACACCGTGACAGCTCGCGCAGTTTGCCACGACTTTCGATCCAAGATGCGAAGCCAATCCATGATAGCTGTCGCGATAACTGCTGACGCGCCCGCTCGCCACTCCGAATTCCTGCGTCAGCGTCACGCCTTCATGACACTTCGCGCAGCTATCGGTTCCGACGCTCGGCGAGATCGTGTCCTTCGTTCCATCAAACGGCATCAGGATATTGTGGATGCCGTGACAGTCGGTGCAGACGGGCGTGCGACTGACGCCGCGCGCCAGAGCCTGACCGTGAATACTCTGCATGAACTCGTTGGCTTCAGTGCGATGACACTTGCCGCACGTGTTCGGAATATTCACCTTTGCAATTGTCGATTGTTGATTCGAAGCGGGCTCAACGTCGTGGCCGTTGTGGCAGTCGGTACAGACTGCCGCACTCATGTTGCCGCGCGCGATCGCTTTCGCGTGAACGCTTTCGCGATAAGCAAGCAACGGCCGATTGCTGATTCCGCTGCCCTGCATCACCGTCTTGTCGCCATGGCAACGGCCGCAAGTCTCAGCGACATTCGCGCGATTGATCGTCGACTTCGGATCGCTCGCCGGCAGCATCGTCATCATGTCGCCGCTCCTGGTGTGACAGTCGAGGCATGCCGCAGCTTTCGCGCCATTTCGAATTGCTTGCGCATGGAAGCTGTGGTCATACGCGGTATGCGGAGCAGTGTGAAAAAGCGAACCGGCCAGATAAGGAAGCTGTTTGCCGGGACCATGACATCCCTGGCATTGAAGTGTCGGCGGCGGCGCGGGAGACGCGGCTGCGTTTGGACCACCGATGATGGCTCCTTCATTCGGTTTGATGGACGCAGGAGTAGAGTTTTGATTTCCCTGGGCCGCCGCAGACCTGAGCAGGACCACACCGGTTGACGCGCAGACCAATACTGCAATCAGGAGAATAAGAAAGGCAGTATGTCGTCGCACGAATCCTCTTTTCCGGGAGGTATCATTTTGAAGCTTAGTCTGAGCCGTACCGATCATGCGGTGACTCGCGTCACACGCGTAGAACTCTGAAGCACTGTTCGCGAAGCGAACGAATTCAATAACCGGTGGCCGCGGCACCGGATCTTGATGCCAAAGAAATCTGACCCTGAAAGGGTCAAATTGCAGTCGCAATTTTCTTCGACCCTTTCAGGGTCACGTACTGGAGCCCTGATCTGTTCCGTGGGCGTTGCCCACGGCTATTGAATTCAACCGCTTACTTCACTGACTTCATATAACCAACCAGGGCCTTTGCCTGATCGGCGGTAATGCCCTTCTCTTTAAAGGCCGGCATATTGGGCGGTTTCTCCATCGTCTTGCCGTCCATAACAGTTTGCGTAAGAACATCATCCGCCTTTGTCTTATCGATCTTCTTCTCGGCCGTGGCGCCATGGCACATCTTGCACTTTGTGTTGTACAACGCGGCGGTGTCGTCATCGCTGGCCGTGCGGGCTGGCACAGAAATTAGTAATGCGGCGGCGACAAGCGGAATACCTATTAGAGCTGCTGCGATCTTCTTCATTGCGATCCCTTCCTCCAAAAGACTTGAATGAAATCCCCCTGCGGGAACAAGCATCCCTTCGGCAATGATTGTGCCGGAAGGAATGTTGAGAAAACCTACAGTTCGTTGTGTCTTGAATGCGAGATTTTTCGCAAGATTGGGAGAATTTTCATGGAAGTAACCACAAAGACACCAAGATACGAAAGTGAAGAGCGAAAACCGTCAATCCTCACCTCCGTGCCTTTGTGCCTTTGTGGCGGATTCTATTACGCCGCAGCTTTCTTATGACAGACCGTGCACTTCTTCGAAGTCGGCGGCGCCGGATCCAATGTCGGTCGAGCTTTCACAACTTCATCGTGACAGGCGCCACAGCTGTGATGGAACGCCTGTTGGTTCGTCATGACGGTCGGTTCCGCGCGGCCTTCAAACTTCACTGACGGAATTTCCGGCAGTAGCTTTGGCTTTGAATCAGACCGCGCATGACAATCGGTGCAAGCATTGACCACCGTCGCCGGATCCTTGTCGAGCAATTCCACAGTCAAGGTCGTGGTGCGATCGGCCGGCCACGCTGTCTTGTGCGGCGGATGCTTCATAGCTTCAGCGGCTGGTTGTGCCGTGTGATGGCAGTCGACGCAGGCAAGCTGTTGGGTGCCATCGGGACTGCGCTTTTCCGTGGCGTGCTTCATGTGATTGAACGTCACCTGGCCCAGCTTAGCTTCTTTCGCCAGAACGATTGTGTCTGGCATTTTGGTCTGCGAGCTGGTCTTGTTGATGACCAGGCCCGACGCGAGCACGAGTAAAGTAAGAAAGACCGCGAATCGAAAGACTGATGCGGGTTTGATTTCAGGGGATTTATACATCTAGCGTAGCCTCCTAAGTAGTTGTTAGTATCCTAGCATTAAGCAGCCAATGTTGAGCCGCACTCCTGACGCAACCTGGTCTCACACAATCGACAAAAGTCACTGGCCTTCAAATCAACGTCCTCAACTGAATTCGAAAAACGCATCACGCAATCAAAATTGACGCAATGCGCCATCCCAAACGCGTGGCCGAGTTCGTGTGTCGCTTCCTTCTCAGCTCGCGCAAATAACAATTCTCTGTTTGCGGGCAAGCCATAAAATCGTTGATGCAGGCGATGCGTCGACATTAAAGCCGCGCTGCCGTTGACCTGCGCTTCGCCGAAGACAAACGTAAAGATCGGTATGAAAAGATCGACTTCCGTAATACCTAGAAACTTGCTCGCGTGGCCATGATCTAGTTCGCGCAGCTTCGCGAGCAACTGCGTTGAATGATATTGCCGCCGCGTCGCGTTGTATGCGTCCTGCGGATTCAGGTTCGTCGCGACTTCAATACAGCGCCCGCCGAAAGTTCCCGGAAGCGCCAGCATCAAGTAATCGAGAAGCTCTCGATCCACGTCGCCGATCGAAATTAGCCCTATCTCCGGAACGCCCGCCATTGTTGAAAGGTCGACTTGCAAATGAGTCTCTGTGGCTCTGAGCGATCTCTGTGCCTCTGTGGTGATGATCTTTCCAGCTCAATTTCACCACTGAGACACAGAGGGCTCACCAAGGCACAGAGAGGCTTCTATCCCGCTTTCAATACGCGCGACTGCCCGCCAACAGTCTCGCGCTTGAATCCGTATTTCTTGATGCGGTTGTAGAGCGTCACCCGATCGATTTCCAACAGCCGCGCCGCGCGATAAATATTCCAACCCGTCTCTTCCAAAGTTCGCTTGATGTGCACTCGTTCGATTTCAGCCAGCGACCGGCCCGCGGGTCCCCCATTCGCGTGATTGACCTTCAGCGGTAAGTCATCAGGTTCGATCTTCACGGTCTTGCAAACCAACACCGCGCGCTCGATGGCGTTTTGCAATTCGCGCACATTGCCGGGCCAATCGTAATTCGTCAGCACGCTTTCCGCTTCGCTCGAGAGTTTCATGACCTGGCGATTCATGCCGCGCGCAAACTTCTTCAAGAAATGATCGGCCAGCAGCGGAATGTCCTCGCGCCGCTCGCGCAGCGGCGGAATCGTGATCGAGAAAACATTAATTCGATAGTAGAGATCCTCACGGAATTTCTCTTCGCTAATCATCGTTTCCAGGTTCTTGTTCGTGGCCGCAATCAAGCGAAAATTCACGGGAATTTCGACATTTGCACCGACGCGAAAGATCTTCTTCTCTTCCAGCACGCGCAACAGATCGACCTGCGTCTTCAAGGTGATGTCGCCGATTTCGTCGAGGAACAACGTGCCGCCATCGGCCATCTCGAATTTTCCTTTGCGCCGGTATTGCGCGCCGGTGAACGCGCCTTTTTCGTGACCGAACAATTCTGATTCGAGCACGCCTTCCGAAAGCGCGCCGCAGTTCACGACCACGATCGGCATGTAGCGGCGCGCACTGTTCACGTGAATCGCGCGGGCGATCAACTCCTTGCCGGTGCCTGATTCGCCGCGGATCAACACGGTCGTGTCCGACGCTGAGACCATCGCGACTTGCTCCAGCAGACGCCGCGTCGCCGCGCTCATACCGACGATCTCATGCAGCAAATTTAGTTCGTCGATCTTCGTGCGCAGCTTTTGGTTTTCAGAAACCAGTTGCTTACGCTCAACTGCTTTTTGAATCGTGTGTTCCAGATCGTCCGGATTGAATGGTTTGATGATGTAATCGTACGCGCCCTGCTTCATCGCTTCGACGGCGCTCTCGACGGAAGCGTAGGCGGTCATGATGATCACGGTCGCATCGGGTTGCGCTTCTTTCAGCTTGCGCTGCAGTTCGAGACCGTCAATCCCCGGCATGCGAATGTCGAGCAGAAAAATGTCCCAACTGCCACGCGCAAGCTTTTCTAACGCGACCTTTGCCGACTCGGCCGTATCGCATCCGTAACCTTCATCGCGAAACCAATCGCCGAGCGAATCTCGAACGACAGCTTCGTCATCCACGATCAATATGCGAGCGCGTGTTGGCTCCATGATTGAACCTCCAAATCTTTTGACTCGATCCGATCCGGCAATCGAATCACAAACGTGGTTCCACAACCCGGCGCGGACTCGACGTCAATTCCGCCGCCGTGACCCGTCACGATTCCATAAACAACCGCCAGCCCGAGACCGACGCCTTTGCCTTGTTCCTTGGTCGTAAAAAACGGCTCGAAGACGTGTTGCTTAGTCTCCTGATCCATCCCGACGCCGTTGTCGCTGATGCGAATCTCTGCGCAATTGCGATCCGCGACGTATCGAGAGCTGATCGTGATTTCGCCTTCGCCCTGATGCACGGCTTCGCAAGCGTTAATAAGCAAAGCCACGAGCGCCTGCTTGATCTGCTGCTCGTCACAGACAACTTTCTGGAGATTGGGATCGCATTTCGTCACGGCGCATGCGCCGCTTAAGTCGATCTTGTGACGTACCAGCCGTACCGAATCGTTGATGACGTCGTTGAGACTGTTTGGCTTAACGTTAGGTTTTGTCTGCCGCGAGAATTGCAACAGGCCTTTCACGATTTCGCCGCAGCGTGCTGATTCAGCAGCGATTGTTTCGATGTGTTTCTTTGTTTCTTCATCATCTGATGAGGCGCTGCCGTTGCGGCTCAGGCGTTTCAGCACCAGCCGCGCGTAAACCAAAATGCCCGCCAGCGGATTGTTGATTTCGTGCGCGACGATCGCCGCGAGCTTACCAATCGAAGCCAGCTTCTCGACTTTCAGAACATGCTCGTGGGCTTGTTCCAACTCGAGCGTTTTCTTCTCGACGCGATCTTCCAACGTCTTCGTCCAGTCATTTATCTCGGCGTTCGCGCGCTTCAACTCACCGGTCATGCGATTGAATGAATGAGCGAGTTCGCCAACTTCATCGTGTGAACGGACCCTGATTTTGTAATCAAGTTCGCCGGCCGCCACATGATTTGTTCCGACAATCAGCTGCCTGATCGGCTTATGCACCATCAACCAGATCAGCGTTACAAACACTAGAGACAGCAAAACCACAGCCGCAATTAAGCTCGTCAGCATTTGCTGCCGGCTGGCCCTGATTGCCGAATCGACGGTGTCCAGCGACATCCGCACATTGATCATGCCGAGAACTTTTGTGTCCGTCGGGTGCGCGTGACATCCCGCATTGGAGCAACTCGCCTCGTTCTCAATCGGATTGATGACGCTCAACGTACGGCGACCGGCGGCATCGGTAAAGATTCGCGTACGCTCTTGCCGGGTTAGCTGATGCGGAATCGCGCCAGCAACTTGCGCCGCCTGGCCCTCGCGCGCATGACATGCGGTGCATGCTTCGGCGTTCTTGTCGACGCGCGTGAACAACTCGTGTTCATCTGTCGATGACTTGATCTCGCCGGCCTTGTTAAAGATGCTGATCTTCTCGATGCCCGGCTGTGAACCAATCGACGTAACGATCTGATTGATCTCGTCGCTACGATTATGGAGCATCCCATAGCGCGTGCTGCGCTTTACGGTTTCCGTGATGCGATCGCCGGCGGCATAGGTGGCTTCCTCGAGATTCTCGCGATGCACGCGAATAATTTTGTAGCCAAGCGCGGAAAAAATGATCACCATTCCGCCGATCACGCAGAGGGTGAGTTTCAGACTCAAGTTGATCGAGGTCAGATGTTTTCTGCGTCCGACACTTCCCTCTCCCTCTGGGAGATGGTTAGGGTGAGGGCTTAAGGGCGAGTGAAAACCAAAATTCTTATTTAATCTCACCTCAATCCCTCATCTCAGCCCTCTCCCAAAGGGAGAGGGAGTTTTCTAATTCTTCGCGTGACAGGAATCGCACCTTTCCTTTTGCCGCACGCCGACCGCCTTCACACCGTCGTGGCACGTTCCGCAATTCGTCATCTTCCTGTCCGGCGTGATGTCGGCGGTCGCCGGCAGGGTCCTGAACAATCCCGAATGGCATGTGTTGCAGTTAGGGTTCTTCTGATCGACGTGACGCGCATGGATGAATACGCATTGTCCGGGACTCGTCTTTCCCATCTTGATCGCGATGGGCCCGGGCATCTTTAACTCAGCTAAGCCTCTGCTGAGATCGACGCTTCCCGATCCCTCGAACACAGCCGGCAACGGAAGACGTCGTTTGATTCCGTCGTAACTGAGGGCGGCCGTGCCGCCGAGCACGATTACGCACAACACAAACGCCAATGTCGTCGCGCTCCAAAGCGGCGCACGAAACGCCGTGAGCGCGGGCAATTCAGCGCGCTTGCCCTGCGCGATTTCTTTCATGTCTTCCGGTGGAAACACGTCGAGATATTTCACCGCCAAGCCAAACATGATGAATCCGGCTGTGACGATCGATGCGGTGATCGCCAGCTCATTCCAGCTCGGGAAGTAATGCACACCTGACGATTGATCCATGCCCGTGATCGCGACGTTGATACGGTTCATCACAAAGCCGAGCACAATCATCAGCGCCGAAGCGAACAGTCCAAATTGATTGTTGCGAATGCGCGGAATGAACAGCATGACGATCGGCGCGATCACGCCGAGCAGCATCTCTGCCAGAAACATTCGACCTTCGTAAGTCGGCTGAAACGCCAGCGACAGCACGCCGCGCGACTGCATGTCTATAACTCGAATAACGAAGTAGACAAGCAATGTAACCGCGCCAACTGCTCCGATTTTTGTTAGTAATTCAAAGTCGAGATGTTTGCGAAATGCGCGGAGGCTGAGATACGACTCAAAGATCGTCATCGCGCAACCGAGGGCAATCGCTGAGATGAAAAAGAAGATCGGCATCAGCGGCGAGTACCACAGCGGATGCAGCTTGTGCGGCACGATCAAATAGAGTGTGCCCAGCGATGATTGATGCATCGTCGAAAGCAACACCCCGAGTATGACCAGCGGAATTGTGATCGATTTCACGATCTTATATGGCTGCTTCCACCGCAGCTTCTCGAGGACGAGCGGACTGAACTCAAGCATCAGCACCGTCGTGTAAAGCGTCACGCACCAGCCTACTTCGAACATCACTGAATGCGGGTTCCACATGATCAGCGGATGCCAGATGTTGTACGGCCGGCCTAAATCGAACATCAATCCGACACAAACCAGCGAATAGCCGAGGAACGCCGTCAGAATTGCGGGGCGAACAATGGGGCGATATTTTTCAATGTGAAAAATGTAAACGACCGCGCTGATCGTGAATCCGCCGGCAGCCAGCGCAACGCCGCACAACACATCAAATCCAATCCAAATCCCCCACGGAAATTGCGCGCTGAGATTTGTGGTCGCGCCGAGCCCTTTGGTGAAGCGAAGAATCGTCGCGTAGAAACCTGCCGCCAAAATCAGCATCAGAACAATTCGCCAGAAAGTGATTTTCGGGAAACGCAAACTGATCTTTGACATGGTTCAGTTTCTTTCTCCCTCTCCTTTGGGAGAGGGTCGGGGTGAGGGCCTACGTAACAATCACCGATCAATAAAGCCCTCGCCGCTAATAAGCGGCGCCGCAAGAAAAAGAAGAAAGGTTGTGCTTCGCTACTCAAGCCCTCACCCTAACCCTCTCCCAGAGGGAGAGGGCGTTTTGTCTTGCAACGCGCTCGATTCCTGCTGACGATGGTTCTCCTCTTCGGCCTTCTTTACTTCCTCGCGCCGCTTCGTGATCCACCAGATGCCGCTCATCAAAACGCCGCCGACGCTTACGACTGTCGGCAGTTTGTGCAAGACATTCCAGGTCAGGTGCGGCAACGGCTGTTGCTGCAAATCGGTGCGGTAGCCGAGCGACTCGAACGGCACATCGGAAAGCAACAACACCGACGTGCCCCCAACTTCCGTAGCGCCGTAAACGTGATTGACGTAGCGTGCCGGATTATTTCGAATGCGGGTTTCAGCTTCCGCGATCAATTCTTCGCGATCACCGAACTTCGTCGCGCCGGTCGGACAGACTGTGGCGCACGCCGTCGCCAACCCTGCGGCAACTCGATCGCGGCACAGGTCACACTTGCGTACGCGCGGTGTGATCGGATCGTCCCATTCGTACTGCGGCACGCTGAACGGGCACGCCTGCACACAGTAGCGACAGCCCATGCACTTGCTGGCTTCGTACGAGACGGGTCCTTGCTCTGACTTCACTAACGCGCCGACCGGGCAGACGGAAACGCACGTCGGCTCGTTGCAGTGCATGCACATGCGCCGCACGTAACGATTGTTCCGGCGGTTGACGACTGTGAATGTATCAGCGGATAGATTGTCGCGAAGGAAATTGTCGGCGGTCTTGGGAAGCTTGTTTCGTTCTTTGCAGGCGCCGTAGCAAGCGCCGCAGCCGATGCACAACGTGCTGTCGAAGAGCAGGGCCTTCTTCGTTACCTTTTGAGTGTCCATTTTTCACCTATGGGACTCATCGGGCTGTTGAGAAAATGAGCAACTGTCATTCCTGTGAAGTCTTACGCTCTTTGAACTCGAGCTTGAAGTTCCGGTGGAATTTCGCGGGGAAATTTACTCACGACACTCAACCCCGAATTGGCGTAGTGAAAGTCCACAGCTTCTTTTGAATTTCACCCATCCTAGCCGTCGTGTCAGTACCCGGAGCGGTAGCGACGGGATCAAGCGAATCGATCGGATGTCTTGATCCGCTCGCTACCGCTCGCGGTACCGACACAACTTCGGGGTTGAGCCCGAATCGAATCAAACTTCTTTGTCTTGCGGACGAAGAAACATTTCGTTGAACTGCTTCCAGGTTCCATCATCCGCAAATTCGAGCACGCCACCGGTCAGTTGGCCGCCGTCCTGCAACACCTGGCCCAGTTGCATGTGGTCAAGCGTTTGGGCCGCGAAGAATTCCTGGACTCGCTGCGCTTCGTTCTTTAGCCAACACCTGGCTTCATCAGCCGTGACCAGATGCTTCAGATTCGTTGCCAGGTTTCTTGGCTTCAACGAACAGACCCAACCCTCTCGGTACGGATCGCTCTGAATCATTTCGGGATGCCAGGGCAATTCTTTGTCGACTGAGGTCACCACACCGTCGATTGGCGAAGCGAACGCCGCGCGATGGTTGTCTTGCTTCAACGCAAAGAGAACGTCGCCGCGGCGAACTTGCTTGCCGACTTCCGGCAGCACCACGTCATCGATGCGGCCGATCAGCCGCTGCGCAAATTCATCGAGACCGACAGTCGTATTGCCCGACGGCTTGACCTCGACCCAGGTGTGTCCACTGTCGAGAAAGAGATTCGCCGGCGCCGACAAATTTGCGAACGCTGCTGCCGGCACGAGATGGTCGGCGAGATTGCGCGACGCATACTCTTTCTTAGCTTTTCTCCATTGCACGATCCCGTCGACTCCGACGCAAACCAGAATCGTTAAAACTACAAATAGGGCTACCATGATGTTCACCTCCGCTTTGAAATTAAGATTGCTGTTTTGTGATCCGCTTCCTCGATTGCTGAAAGCGGAAAGAATGAACTAATGACTCGTCGAGTTTGCTCGACGCTTAATCCATGTAGAAATTCTCGTGTCAATAAACCGCCGTCCGTCATAGTCGGAATGATTGCGTCATGTTCGTCGATCAAGATTTTGCCGATAAGAGAACGTAGCTTTTCGATTTCTCTCGTCAGCCACTGCCTGACTTTTTCGCCGTACATCAATCGTCTGAGACAAGTTTTCAGATCGGTTGGTTCGATTATCATCGTCCAGCCTTCACCATAAGGATCGCGGTTGATGAGGGCCGGACGGAGAAGCAAGTTTGAATTGACGTCCAGGACTCTCCCGGAGACTGGCGATGCGAGCGCGGTCACGCCGGATTGATGAGTAACACGGCACGCTTCTTCGCTGCGCTTGACGTGTCGATTCAGCGAAGGCAGCGCAAGTGAATATGCCGTTCCCAGCATTCGCTGGCCAAAGTCATCCAGCCCCACGCGAACGACTCCATCTTCTTCGATCCGCGCCCAGTTGTGGCCCGGGTGATAAAAAAGATTTCGCGCAATCTCGCAACCTTGAACGTTGATGAGGTCAATGGCGCTCTCAACGTTCCGATCTGAAAGAGCAAACTTCTGTTTGGGATGCCTGTGAAGAGCTTCATCGAAAGGACATCGCTCGCAGTCGTAACTTCGATCGCACAACTTGTAGTCAACCACGCCGGCGTCCATCCATAAACAGTTAAGAACCTCAGCACTGTTTGCTTGCTGGAACGTTTGTGGTTGGTTGAGTCCGTTCATTTCAGCCTCTTGCATCTCTGCCGCAATGTGTAAGCGCAACCGCTGTTCCGAGATCGTCAACACTGAGCGCCTGGCTGTAAGTCGCGCTATTTATTCAGTTGTAGACGGCGGTGAAAGAAAAGATCAGAAGGCGAAATGAGAGGAAGCGTTGAGCTTCTCAACACGAATCTTGCCGCGCTCTTCATTGTTCAGCTAAACGCGAATGAAGCAGCAGTTGAAAAACTAAACAGCAGTTGTTGATGAATTCAACGGGATATGTCGGAAGCCCGACCGTTAGGGAGGGCCAGTTGGGTTAGTTGCCCTCCCTGACGGTCGGGCCTCTGACAGGCGATCAAAAACGCCAGGTCGCCCCGGTATGACAACGCTTGCAGGCGGTGAAGTCTGCGCCCCCGAAGGCGCGTTTGCCATCATGGCAGGTCATACAACTTTGCGCGCGACCAGTCGCGTGATGATTCAGCGGTTCAGGTGTTGTCATTTGCCGGCGTTGCGGTTGGCCCGGGCGCACCTGGTGACACTCGTTGCAGGTAACTTTCTGATGCTTTGCATGACTGAAGCTCACTTTGAAGGCAGGCATCATCTCAGGCGTGTGTGAATAGCCACCGAGTTGATGACATGTGCCGCAAGATGAAATATCGCGACCGCCCGATTGCGCGCGGGGAGTGTGGCAACGCCAGCACGTCGTGTGCGCATTGAAACTGGATGGGATCGACATCGCGACGCCGCCGCGCGATTCTCGATGACATGTGGCGCAGCTGATGCCGCCCATACTCAAGTGGCGCGCATGATCAAACTTCATCCTGAAACTCTTGAGATGAGGAAACGGTTTCAATGCTCCTGACTTCACGTCAGTGTGACAGATAGTGCAGATCGGACTCTCGGAATTTGAAAATTGCTGCGCGTGACATCCCGCACAAGGCAGATGGTTCGATGCTCCTGGTCTCTTGGGAATCGGAGCGTTCGAATCGCGACGATGACAGAGCAGACAGGGCAGGCGCGAATGGTTGCGACTGCTGTGCTGAAATTTTCCATAGTCGAGGCCTTCGGGAAATTGCATTTGTTCCTGAGGTGATTGCGGTACGTTAGGATCAGCTGTCGGAATAAGTGCTCTTGAATTAATAACCGCGAGAGCGCCAATGACGATAGCAATCGTGAGCGGAACGAGTCCCGTAGGGACGAAATATTTGTAGAAGCCGCGAAAGACAAACCGTTTGAAGCTCCGTAGGCGCGCAATGTGCCCGTATCGGATTGCGCTCCTACGGAGCTTTGAATTCTTTTGGTCGCCGTGTTCTATAAACATTGCGCTCCTGCGGAGCTAAACCATCAACTCGTCTTCTTCGGCTTAGGCGTCGGTATCGCCTGCGGATGATTCTCCGGCAAGGGATCCTTGCCGAAGGTCACGTGACATTTCGTGCAGACAAAATTTGGATCTTTCTTTCGACTATCAATCTCGAAATTCAGCGCGCCGCCTTCATCCATGTTAGTCGTGATATGACATCCGTCAGCGCCGCCGCACGATCGCACTGGAACTTTGATCGTTTTTGGATCGATGGTGCTGAAGCTTGCGCTGTCGACCTTATGACAATTCAGGCAGCTTAGATCCGGATGCTCGCCGCCTTCGTGACGAAACGCGCCTGCGGAAATTCTTCTGCTCCAACGCGCCAGCATAAACTTGTCCGCGCCCATCGTCGCCGCCAGCTTCGCATCGAAATCAACTTTCAATTGCATCGGCGCGACGAGCTTATGGCACATCTCGCAGTTCTTCGGCTCAGGCGCGATCCCGGAATCCGCGCTATGACAAGTGAAGCAGATCGTGTGGCTGTTCGGGATCGTTTTGAACGTTCCCTTCTTCAGCCAGAACGCATCGCCGATCCCCTTCGGGGGTTTGATGACGTACTCTTCGCTGGATTTTCCCTGCGGTTGATAGGTCTCGTGACAGACGGGACAGCTCTTGGGCGGCGCGGGTTTCTTCTCCTGAAATGAAACGGCAACCGTCGCGATGTCGTTTAGAGTCGGGTTACTGCCCGACCGTGCGGCCGGTAGGCCGCCTCTAAACGGAATCCTATTCAACCCAACCACGTCGATATGCTTGTCATGCGGAAAGCCAACCCCGAATTCAGAAACGAATTCGCGGCGCTTGAGTTTTGGATCGGTTACGTCGCCAAGACTCGGGAACAACCAACGCGCGGTGTCTTTCGGGGTAACCGCGAGATGGCAATTCGAGCAGATTGAAGGTGCGGGCCGTTCGCGCGCGAAGAACTGCTCCTTATGACAACTCAAGCATGACGAGTGCTCGGGAAAGTCGGTGACATCCGGAAACGCCGCATCGCCTTTACGAAACTCTTTGTAGTTCTTCGCAGGGACTTTATGACAGGAATTGCAGACAAGCTTTTGATTGACGACGTGAGTCGTGTGCGAGAACTTTGTGTAATCGACTTTTGGCTTGGGCGGAACTCTTGGTTTTCGCGATCGCGAACGCTGCGATTTCTTTTGGGGCTCAGGCGCAGCCGCCGAGGTTCTCTCAATCAGTTGGAATGAAACCGCCGCGACAAAGAGAATGATCGAAAGAGCAACCCACCCTTTTTTCGTCCGTTTGTGAGACCGTTCGTCCGCCATCTGCAGATTTCTAACTGGGATTTCTTTGTTGCCTACTTTCGATTTGTCTAATCTTAAGATAAACCAGCAAGGCCAGAAACAAAATGAAGACCAGCGACACGACCAAACCTTCGCGCCGAAAGCGTCTTTCGCCCAACGCGATCAACCCCGCCTGATAACCCTTGGCGGCCGCATCCAATCCAGGCGCAACCACCTTATCAACTTCCGCGGCCGATGAAGAGTGAATCAGCACGCGCGCGTGCGTGAGCGCATCGGTGGCGCCTTTCAACTCGAACTTCGGCTTGCTTACTTCCATCCCTTTCTTTTCCGCATCGTTCAATATCGCGGTTGATTTGTCGATGCTGGCGATCAATTCGTCGATGCGCGAACGCATCATTCCCGCTGCGGCGAAACCTTTATCGCCATTCGAGTGACAGTTGATACAGAGCGCGCCTTGCTGGGTTCCAATCAATTGATCGTTTGGTTTCAGGATTGCGTGATTACTGTGACAGGTGATGCACTCAGCGAGTTGCTTGTCGTCGAAAGCCTTCTTGTGCGGACTAGTCTGAAATAACTCGGCCTGGCGCCCATGACACTGGCCGCAGACGTTCGCAACGGATGCTATTCCCGGCGGCGTCGCGCCATGATTGCCATGACAATCGTTGCAAGTCGGCGCCGACAGATCCTGTTTGTCGTAAAGCGCTTTGGCATGCACGCTCGTTTTGTATTTGTCGAATTGATCGCTCGGGATGCCGAACGGCTTCATGTAATCGGCGCTCGCGTGACACTTGGCGCAGGTCGTCGCGACGTTCGACGGATACACCGAGGAAAGCGGATCAGTAGGCGCACGAATCCCGTGCACACTGTGACAACTGATGCAGGTGGCAACGCGCGTCTCGCCTTTCTCTTTCAACAGATGACCGTGGACGCTGGTGTAGTACTCACGTTCCTGATCCACGCGCAGCGAAGGGTTGAATCGCTTCATCAGGTTAGCGTCGCTGTGGCACTTGCCGCAGTAAGCCGGGATGTCGAGCGTCTTCGGTTTCCCTAAATAACCCTTGCGGGGATCTTTTGCGGCTTCTTTCGTGTCGGCGTTCGGATCGCCGCCGTGACAATCGTTGCAGGAAAGTCCGCGCGACTTGTGTATGTCGTTATCGAAAAGTTTGGCCGGCGCGCTCAAGCGCGTGTCGTCAAGCTTGATGTGACACTCGACGCAGGAAGATTTCTTTTGGGCTGATGCCGGCACAGCAAACGTCAGGATTACCAGCACTGGAAGGACAACCCCGAAAGATAATGAAAAATGAAAATTGAAAAACATAAATTGCAAACTGCGAACGGCTCGGCACATTGATGAAGCGCGATGCCACAATGGTTCAATTCGCAATTTGCACTTTTCAATTTTCATTTTGCAATTCATCTTCATCACTTCGCGACGTATCCAACGATCGTCATTACCACCATGTACGCCAGCGCGAACACTCCGCAGATGTTGAAAATCAAATGTCGCCTGCGATTCTCAGGATCGCGATCGATGAACGGTACGATAAACAAAAGCAGCGCGATCGCATTGAAAGCCATGATGCCGAGCACCTCGCCGTCCATGCCCAGGATCTTCGCTGGAATCCACTTCAACGTCTGAAACATGAAGAGGAAATACCACTCGGGCTTGATACCAGCCGGCGCCGGAGCAAACGCATCGGCCTTTTCGCCGAGCTCCCACGGAAACAGCGCCGCCAACGCCGCCAGCACGCCGATCGCCAGAATCCATCCAATCAAATCACGCAGAACGAAGTTCGGAAAGAACTTCATCCGCTGATAATTGTGTTCGTACTTCTTCGGCACGTGCATGCCGTGAAGCTGGACCAGCGCCACGTGAATCGCGATGAAAACCGTGGCCGTGGCGGGCAACACGGCGACGTGAAAGCCGAAGAAGCGCGTCAGGGTCGCGCCCGTAACGTCATCGCCGCCGCGCAGAAACCGCAGAATCGGCCGGCCGACAATCGGAACGACGCCGGCGATTTCGGTGCCGACTTTGGTTGCAAAGAAAGCGAGCTTGTTCCACGGCAAAAGATAGCCGCTGAAGCCAAAACAGATGACGATGATCAGAAGGAAGGCGCCGCTGAGCCAGGTGATTTCACGCGGCGGATAGTACGCGCGCAAAAAGAACACGCTAAACATGTGAATGAACAGCGTCGCGATCATCAAGTTCGCGGACCAACTGTGAATCGATCGAATCAGCCAGCCGAACTTAACTTCGGTGATAATGAATTGAACGCTTTCGAAAGCGTTTTCGGAGCTGGGCCGATAATAAAGGAGCAGAAGGATTCCGGTGGCGACCTGGACCGCAAACAGAAACAGCGTCATGCCGCCGAAGTAGTACCAGATCGAATGCCGATGAACTGGAACTTCTTTCTTGTCGGCGAGATGCATGAGCGTGCTGATGGACAGACGCTCGTCAAGCCAGTTTGTGATCGATGCGATTCTCACGACAGCAAATTAACTACAGAGGACGCAGAGGAAGACGAAAGCTTAGCCGCAGATGAACGCGGATTTGCGCTGATAGAAAAAAGGATTATTCATTTGTGTCCATCCGCGTGTATCCGTGGTTAAGGTTTCGTTTTCCTCTGTGTCCTCTGTGGTTCAAATTCCTAGCCCCTCGTCACCACGACATCATCGCCGCGCGTGTTGACTTTGTACTCTTCCAAAGGCCGCGGCGGTGGACCACCGATGTTCTTTCCGCTCAAGTTGTATTGCCCGTTATGACAGGCACACCAAATCTGTTTCGTGTCGTCACGGTATTGGACGATACACTCCAAGTGGGTGCACACGGCTGAGAAGGCCTTGAACTCGCCGGACGCGGTATGGACGAGAATGCCTGGTTTGTTTCCGAACTTGAAAATCTTTCCTGAGTTGGGCGGGACTTCGCTCAGCTTCGCCGCGACCACTGAATTTTCAGCCGACTCGACGATCTGCGGCGGCGACATGAAGCGGAAGATCGGATAGAAGATTGCCGCCAGCGTAGCGACAGCGCTGGTGCCGAGCAGAAAATCAAGAAAACTCCGCCGCGGCGTAGATTCAGGCAGACCAGAATTCTTGTTCTTACTGCGAGTGTCAGGGTTCACTCGTTCATCCCTCATCGAAGATGATCGAACTACATCACCGCAAATTACTTTATTGGGGCGGGCCTGCGGAGCATGTCTTGTAATAGAAAGACTAAGCCCATTGCAAGCCAAAACATCGATCTCAACCAGTTTCGCGTCTGCACCGCGTCAAGTGCGGCGGCGCCAAAGAACAGAATGAAGATCGCAAATCCGACAAATCTTACTTTCATCGGTTACCGTTCCTACGGCTTTGGCTGCTAGATAAACGGAACTCCAGCCGCGGTTAGAAACCTAAGCTGGAGTCCGCTTTGGCATCCGCGAATTAGCCGACTCGTTTATTCCTTTCGCCCGATGTATAAACGCAGCGACATATATGGCAGATGCGCATGGTAATTCTGTGCCCGGGGACTGCCCGGGAATGTGAACAGAAACTTGCTTTCGTTATAAGCGAAGTACTGGTAGCCGAGATTCCAATCAAGCCGCCGATTGAGCTTGATCGCCAGCCGAGCTTCCGGTGAAGTGAAGTTCATCGGGTAAGACGTGATCAGCGTACCTCCGAGAACGGCGTTCGTAATCGGATTCAACACACCCGGAACAACCACGCCGCCGGCGATCGCAGATCCGTCGGTTGGCGCTGAAAGACGATTGCCCTGGCCGTTGTCCTGATTAATACGATACGACGAGAAGAACGTCATCCGGCGATTGAGCCGCGCGGTCAAATCAAAGAAGAAGTAATTGTTTCTTTGGAAGTACAACGCGTGACCGAAATGATGGAACACGGCCGCGGCCGGTGGCACCTGGTAGTAATAATCGATTGTCGAATCGGTGTTGACCCAAGTGTAGTTGTAACCCATGTTGATGGTGAACCGCGACGTCGGCATCCAGTCAACCGATGAGGTAAACACTCGGGACTTGATGGAAGCGCCGAAATCGTTAATCGATTCGCCGGCGATTTCTGAAGGATTTGAATTGTTCTTGGTGATAACCGCGAAGTTGAAATTGATTTTGCGGTTCGGCGCAAACCTGCTCTTCGCGCGGATGTTGGTGTAGTCGTAATTTCCGATCCGGGTGAAGACGTTGTCCGCAGTGCCATGCTCGGCGTCGAAATAAAGCGTCCAATTCTTGATTGGTCGGGCTTTGAATCCGCCGAAGAAGGCGTTGGTGTGATTGGTTTCGCTTTCGAACTCTTCGCATCCGGCGCCGACCGGCGAGGTGCAAAGCGCGATCGGCGTCAACAGCGTCGGTGAATTCGAATTAATCGCATAGCCGGTAACGGTTTGATCATCCCGGCGGTGGCCATAACGATAGCCAAAGTGCACTGAGTATCGAGGATTGAATTGATAGTCGCCCTCGATCGTATCGGTGTACTTTCGATACTTAGTGGTCTTAAGCGAGTTAAGGTTCGTGGCGGTAAACGTGTCCGTTCTCGTGCCACCAGGTATCGTTCGAGTCAGTGAGAAGAAGTCGCTGAAACTCGCCACGCCATCGATGGTGAAATCCTCAACCCGAAATGTATTCGATACTCTGAATTTGTCCGTCGCCAGGAAGGTTACGCCGATGTCACCGACGGTGTTCGGCCGCTTCACGTTGCCGGCGATGTTGTAAAAGCTCGGGTTCGTGACATTCGTCGCAGACGCGCCGGTCACTGTCGGCGGGAAACCGGTAATTCTGGTGTTGAAGTTGGTGCCGCTGAAGTTCTCGATATACAACGAATTTGAAGTCGAGCGGCTGTAAACGATGCGGCCCGTGATGTCGAGTTTCTTCGCAATCAGCGTGTGAATGCTGGCGCGAGTGAAATCGACTTTGCCGCGCGTTGGTTCCGAACGAAGGAAGCTGGAGAGTTGCGCTGGCGGAAGTCCCGTAGTCGGTGTGTTGCGATTCAATCCGAACGCGCCGGTGAATGTGCTGTCATCGCGGAAACGACGGAGGCCCTGCACAAAGGTCCAGTCAATTGGTCCAATTTTGCCGTCGGCTCCGAAACGAAAATCGTTGGCTCTTGATTTCAGATTGGACTGCAACCAGAAATCGTTTCCGCCGTTGTGGTAATTCGAAAAGGCTGGGCCACTGTAACGCTCGGGAGAGTATCCGACGTTGAAACGAATCTTTTCGTTCTTTGGCAGGATAGTCAGATCGAAATCGCCCATTTCAGTCCTGGTGTTGTAGCCGTGCAGTCCGGTCACCGAATTAGCGAGCGTCGGATTCGGCGTGAACAGCCAGGTCGGATTCGCGATGTTGTTCAGGAATCGATAGTACTTGAACCGTCGATACGTTCCCTCAAATCGATACCACTCTGGTTTCTCGGCAATGATGCGCATGTTGCCCGAAGGATCTGCACCCCAGCCAGTCGAGGTGACGAGCAGCGAATCAAACAAGTCGCCCTTGCCGTCCTTCTTGGACTTCATCAGAAAAGTCGTATCGAACAAACGCGGGCCAGCCTTGTAATTGAGATCGCTCTTGAACTTGTTGACGTCGCCGTCGACTCTTTGGCCGCGATAGCCAAATTCGATCGAAGAGGTGACCGTAAAATTACCGGCGTCCTCGCCCACGCTCTGTGAAGTGGGAATGGTCTCAGTCTTCTTTGCCGCCTTCTTCGCTTCAGGCTTCTTGGCGTCAGGCTTCTTGGCTTCAGGCGAACTGGTTGGATCGGCCTTCTTGATCTTGGACGTATCCGGCTCCTTCGTCGACGCCGTCTTTGACTGTGCGTTCACTACGCCGGCCATCAACGCTAATCCAAGCGCTAATCCCGAAACTACCCGCAGCAGATTTACAATATTGGTTTTCATACCGTCCATCCTATGACTGAAATCTTTTGTAGTGGCGAGCACTGCCCGCCGAGCCTGCGGCGGGCAGTAAGCCCCCCGCGAAACGCACGTTACTTATCTGAAGAAGACAGGACTCGATCGTGAGCCGTGAATCTTCACGTGACAAGCAGTACAGTTCGAGTACTGCGCGTTTTGATTGTGCGACGGTCCGGAAGGCTCGACGGCGCCGACGTCATGAGCCGCGCTGTGGCAAGTCAGACAGAGCTGATTTACCGCGCTGTAACGCAGCAACCGCGGATTCGCCGATCCGTGCGGCGTATGACAAGACGAGCATCCTTCGGTCTTGACCGGAGCGTGTTCAAACGTGAACGGACCCTGCTTATCGGCGTGGCACTTGATGCAGGCCGCATCTCCGCCCGTCGCCAGCCTGGTCTGCTTAGTCTCGAACCCGCCATGCGGGTTGTGACAATCGCTGCAACGCATCGCGCCTTCCAAAACTTTGTGATGGAAGGGCGCTGAGAATTGCGGCTTAACTTCACTGTGACAACTGACGCAAAGCTGCGGATCGTTGGCCTTCAACATGCGAAGCGTTGAGAAGCCCGGCTTCTCAGCGTTCGCGGTCGTAACCAGCATGTTCGAGCTGGCGACGTTACGGCCTTCCTTGTTCGAGTGCGGCGAGTGACAGTCGGTGCAACCGATATCATTACGCCAGTGCTCTCCGCGACGGAAGTTGTTCCGCTCTTCTTTGCCGGCGTGGCAAGAGAGACAAGTCTCAGAAATCTCTTTCGACGACTTGTTCGAGAAAGTGATTATCTTTGTCTTGTCGCCGCCGCCATCGACGTGCGCCTTGCCGGGTCCATGGCAGGACTCGCATCCGGTCGCTTTGTTCTTCCAGCTGGCAAGCTTAGTCAGGGACGCGTGAGCTGTATGGGAATACGCCTTGAACGTGTCTTCGTGACAGGCTTGGCAGGTGTCGCTGCCGACGTAATCATTCGCGGCAGGCTTGTCATCGATCGTCGCACGAACAACGGCTTGCGAACGATTCGCTGCCGTCAACCAGACCACGACCGCCAACACTGACCCAAGTACGAGCAGTGCTTTGATTGATTTTCTGAGTCTCACTTTGGAGCCTCCTTCTTCAGGTAAAAGAGCCTTGTGTCGTCGACACCAGGCAAAACTAGACTTTGCTTATCAAAAGAGCCCGGGCGCGCATTGGCATGCTAGGCGGACTGAAACCGAAATTCTGTGATGCGCATCACGGTCACCCACACATCTCGGATGACATTTGCGCAAGAGAGGCGAGCGCGGCGCTGTCGCGAATCCATAAGGCATCCCGCTTGACGCGGATGACTTTGTCTCGCTTCAGCGCGCTGAAAAGGCGGGTCACTGTCTCTCGTGACGCGCCGATTATTTGCGCGATCTCTTCTTGTGTCAACAAAATTTGGACTCGAATCCCATCGCTTGTGCGCTCGCCAAAATCGCGACCCCATCTCAATATCAACCCAGCCAACTTCTCCAGCGCGGACTCTGACAAAAGCAACATACGCGTGTGGTCGACGAACTCGCTGAACTGACGGCTGAACACTTCGAGCAAATCCAATCCCGTGTTGGGCTGGCCCATGAGTTTCAAGAGATCCTGCCGCGGTATAAAATCAACTCGACCCCCTTCAACCATTTCAGCGGTCGCTTCGAAAGGCCGGCCAGTCAAGCCGGCGTATAACCCAAGCACGTCTCCTCCGTTCGCAATACGAAGGATCACTTTCTTTCCATCCGCAGACGAGATCGAAACTTTCGCGCTTCCGGAAGAAAGCACATAGACGCCGCGCGCCATGCTGCCTTCGTGAAAGACAACCGCTCCGCGCGGAAATATTCGGCTGCGACTTACCCGATCGATTCCCGGGATGGCCCGTAGTGGCGAGTTAAAAGGCAGCACTCGCATGGGCGGTGTTACAGGAACCGTGTCGCCCATAATTGCC